>Ga0247608_10008736_pt1 | contig 10165 bp, 7 predicted proteins | sample 176DNAGHGlowgp2_FD_193490 | JGI IMG/M metagenome (GOLD analysis project Ga0247608, IMG submission 193490) | Sheep rumen microbial communities from Palmerston North, Manawatu-Wanganui, New Zealand - 1766 DNA GHGlow gp2 | ecosystem: Host-associated > Mammals > Digestive system > Stomach > Rumen ... | reverse complement strand
GAGGCGGTTCTAGAATGTATTTTGAGCGAAAAATTGACAAATTCTTGTTGGAATGGTCCAAGCAAAAAAGCCACAAGCCGCTACTGCTACGTGGGGCACGCCAAGTAGGGAAATCTAGTTCTGTTGAACACCTGGGTGAGCACTTCGAAAATTGCGTCAGCATCAATTTTGAAAAGAATCCGGAATACAAAGAGGTTTTTAACAAAAATCTGGATGTGAATAGAATCGTTGCTGAAATTTCCGCTATAAGTGCCAGGCCTATTATTCCTGGACGGACGCTCCTTTTTCTAGATGAGGTTCAGCTCTGCCCCGAAGCGATCATGTCGCTCCGTTTTTTCAAGGAGGATTTGCCCTGCTTGCACGTGATTGCCGCCGGATCACTGCTTGAATTCGCCCTACAGGAACTCCCGACTTTTGGCGTGGGCCGCATCCATTCCATGTTCATGTACCCCATGACCTTTGACGAGTTTGCGCAGGCAAACGGTTTTGACGAGCTTCTAAAAATCCGCGACCAGGCATCGAGCGATAAGCCGTTGCCGGAAACGATTCACAATAAATTCGTGGAACTTTTCAGAACCTACCTCATGGTGGGCGGAATGCCAGAAGTAGTCGCCAAGTGGGTTGAAAGCAAGGACTATCTACAGTGTCAATCTATCCAAGACGACATTCTGATTTCGTACGAAGATGACTTTGCCAAATACAAGAAGAATGTCGACCCTACTTTACTCAGGACTGCATTCCGAAGTGCGGCATTGCAAATCACAAAGAAATTCACGTATGCAAAGGTAGGGAACGGTTACAAAACAGAAAAAATCCGTGAAGCCATGCAGTTGCTTACCCTTGCGGGAATTGTCACTCCCGTAACACGTTCTGCAGCAAACGGACTCCCTTTGGGGAGCGAAGCGGATCCGTCTTACCAAAAATACCTGCTTCTCGATTCCGGTTTGCAATTACGGCTAATGAATATGTCCCTTGGCGACATTTCCGAGACAATCTCTGCGATTCTCACGGCAAGTGCCGCGGAACTTGTGAACAAGGGCTCGTTGGCAGAAATGGTTGCCGGGCTTGAACTTTTACGGAACAAGACGCCAAATATGCGGCACGAATTGTTCTATTGGACGCGGATGCAAAAGAATAGCCAGTCCGAAGTGGATTATGTGGATTCCCTTGGTGGACATGTCATGCCTATCGAGGTCAAGGCAGATACCCAGGGGGGCATGAAGAGCCTATGGAATATGATGCGCGAGAAAAATCTTTCGAACGCTTATCGTATTTCTCTTGAAAACTTAGGGCAATTCGACTATCATGATTCCGAAGCGGAAAATGCAATTCGCCACGTTCAAATATGTCCGCTTTACGCCATATCGCAGATAAAGTAGAATTGGTTGAGCAAAAGTTCTTTAAGGAGCCCCAAACCCTTCCAGCACTTTATACAGCAGGGTGTAAAGCGTCTTTGCTTCGGCATCGGAGAGGTTCACGCAGCTGGCCATGGACTTGGGGACGCTTGCGGCCTTGCGCTTGAGCGATTCGCCTTCGGCGGTGAGGCTTACCGAGAGACGGCGCTCGTCGCTCTGTTCGCGGGTGCGCTGGACATAGCCCTTGGCCTCGAGCTTTTTCAAAAGCGGGGTGAGCGTGCCGGAATCAAGGAACAGCTTTTTGCCGAGTTCCGAGACGTTGCGATTTTTCTATTTTTACGCCCATGAAACACATAGAAGTCGTGGCAGGCATCATTTGCGCGGATCCTTTCGGGAATCCGGCTGCGCCTCGCACGCCAGGCGTTCGGTTTTTTGCCACGCAGCGCGGGTACGGCGACTACAAGGACGGCTGGGAATTCCCGGGCGGCAAGGTGGAACCCGGCGAAACCCCGCAGCAGGCCCTAGTTCGCGAACTAAAAGAAGAACTCGCCATCGACGTGAGCGTTGGCGAGTTTATATGTACCGTCGACTACGACTACCCGGCCTTCCACCTGACCATGCACTGCTTTTACTGTGCAATCGCGGGCGGAAAAACGCCAGAACTGCTGGAACACGAGGCGGCCCGCTGGCTCAACCGCGCGGAACTGCACAGCGTCGACTGGCTGCCTGCCGATATCGAGGTCGTGAAGGCCCTGGTAAAAGGCTAGCTACTTGCCGGCCTTGACCTGCTCGAGTTCCTCCTCGAGTTTCTTGGTCTGGGCGTTGTTCGCGTCGATGATGTTCTTCAGGTTCTCGATCTCGGTTTCCTTGTCCGAGAGCTTGTCCTCGAGGTCCTTCACCTTCGCCTCGGACTCGTGCTTCTGCTCGTTGCTCTTGCTGAGCTGCGCAAGCAGGCTATCGGTGGAACTGCGGAGCTTTTCGGCGGTCTCCTCGGCATCCTTCACGGCAGGGTTGTCGGAATCGTCGCCGCAACTGCAAGAGCAGAACTTGCCGGGGAACTTCTTGTTGAGGGCAAAAGCCGCCGCGACACCGAGAGCAAGGCCCGTAAGGAAACTGCTAGTCTTCATAAAAAACTCCTTGGAACAGATTGTCTTTAAACCGATTATGCTTGAAATCTATAAAATTTTCAAAAAAGTCAAGCATAAAAAATGAAAAAAGCCCCAAAAAACAAAAATCCCCCGGATTGCTCCGGGGGACCTTTGCAGCGGGAAGAGCGAGATTCGAACTCGCGATAGGATTAAGTCCTATACGTCCTTAGCAGGGACGCGCCTTCGGCCAACTCGGCCATCTTCCCATCTTGGGGACACTAATTTTACTTAATTTTTCGCCATTTTTCAAGGGGTACCTTACAAAAAATGCTAAATTCCCTATATAATAAAGGGCGCTGCGCTACCACGCAGGGTCTTTTTGGCGATTTTATGGCAAAAAGAAAAAGGAAAACTAGGAAATCTGGTTCCATGATAGGAAAGCTGTTCAAGATTACCGCTGCATTCGCGCTGGTCGGGCTCATTTGCTGCATTCCGGCGTACATCTTCGTGTTCAGGATTCTCCCGGAGAGGGACCCCGACAACCAGTTCAACCGTGATTCCATACTGCAGGTGCTTTCGGGCGAGACCCGCGTGTACTACAACGACGGCGACGAGCTCCTGGGCGCATTCTTCGACGCGAACCACCGCATTTACGTGCCCTACGGCGACATTCCCAAGGATATCGTGAACGCGCTTATCGCCGCCGAAGACGCCGGCTACTGGAACCACAACGGGTTCAGCCTGCAGGGGTTCATACGCGCGATGGTCGCAAACATCAAGAGCGGCCACATGCGCCAGGGCGGCTCCACCCTCACGCAGCAAACCGCAAAGAACGTGCTCGGCCGCGAAGAAAGGAGCATCAAGGCCAAGTGGAAGGAACTCATCAACGCGCTCAGGCTCGAGACGCATTTTAGCAAGGAAGACATCCTCGAATTTTACCTGAACCAGTTCCATGTTTCCGGTACGGGCAAGGGCGTGGCCATTGCCGCGCAGTACTTCTTCGACAAGGAACTCAAGGACCTCTCGCTCGCGGAATGCGCGTTTATCGCGGGCTCCGTGAAGGGCCCGTTCAACTACGACCCGTTTATCCAGCGCACCGAAGAACGCCGCGAAAGGGCCATAAAGCGCGGCGAGGACCGCCTGCGCTACGTGCTGGGCCGCATGGTAGAGGAAAAGTACATCGACAAGGAACAGATGGACGAGGCGCTGGCACAGCCGCTGCGCTTCAAGCACGGGAACTTCCGCTTCAGCGTCTCCACCACCCTCGAACGCATCGACGAAAAGCTCTCGAGCGACTTTTACCAGAAACTCTTCGAAGAGAAGGATATCGGCGACTGGCGCAAGGCTCAGCTCGAAATCGTTTCTACCCTCGACGCGAAGAGCCAGGATGCCGCAAAGCGCGCACTCCAGACCAACATCAGCAACCTGCAAATGCAACTGGGCGGGTTCATGCTCCCCAAAGCGCAGTACGCGAACAAGGCAGTGAGCGCACGCAAGGGCGACTACCTGTACGGCGCAATCGACACGGTGCTCTACGACGACAAGGGCGGGCTCAAGGCGCTACGCCTGAGCTTTGGCCAGCTCAAGGGCGAGGTAGGTACGGAAGCCATCAAGGAATTCGGCAAGCAGGTGGGCAAGGACCCGGCAGCAGTGCTCGGGAACCAGATCAAGAAGGGCGCCATCCTCCTGGTGAGCGTCGTGGACGAGACCAAGGTGAACGGGTTCGTGCCGTGCAAGATAGAGACCGAACCCGTACTGCAGGGCGGCCTTATCGCCATAAAGAACGGCATGGTCGTGGCAAGCCAGGGCGGTTTCCACAACACGGACTTCGACCGCAGTTTCAAGGCGCTGCGCCAGCTCGGCAGTAGCTGGAAGCCAATACTCTACGCACTCGCGCTCAAGCATAACTGGAACTACCTGAGCATCCTCGAGAACGACTACAACGTGTTCCAGTACGTGAACCAGTTCTACTACCCGCGCCCCGACCACAAGAACAAGGGCGACCTGGTGACCATCGCGTGGTCGGCAACGCGTTCCGAGAACATCGCGAGCATCTGGCTTTTGGACCACCTGCTCGACAAGCTGAACCAGGACGAGTTCAATTCCGTGGCGCAGGAAAACGGCTACGCCCGCCTCTCCGACGAAGACACCAAGGCATACTTCGCGAGGCTGCGCGACAAGTTCGGGCTCACCCTCAAGGAAGACGTGAAACGCGAAATCGAATTCACCCGCGCCCAGTACGCGCTCGCCGCGGAATACGAGGCCGAAGAAAAATTCGACCGCGCCATCGACGTGCTTGACCTGCGCTACGGCACCTACAACGACGTGGCCATAAAGCAGGCGAAGAAAGACGACAAGATAAAGGCGTTCATCGCGCACAACTTCAAGGACTACTCCGAGATACTCCGCAAGCGCGAGGTGCAGGAACTCGACCCGGACCTCTCCGAAACACTCCCGCCGCTCGATTCCGTAAAGCTGTTCAGGAACTTTACCCTCGGCGACCTGAAGCGCATTACGGTCAAGATGCAGCCCGTGAATTCCGAGGTGGACTACCTGGATGCGGAGCACCTGCGCTACTGGCCGGATTTCCGACGCTCACTTTCCATGGCGGAATACGCACGCTTCGCACATGAAATCGGCATCAACCAGAAGTTGCAGAAGGTGTTCAGCATGCCGCTCGGCGTGAACGAGATTACCCTTGCCGAAATCAGCACGGCATACCAGTCCATACTCACGGGCAAGGTTTACAAGTGCAAGGACGGCGACTGGAACGAACCATGCTTTATCAAGGAAATCAAGAAGGACGGGCAGACGATATTCAGGAACTCCGTGGAATCGAAGGTGATTCTCGATTCGCTCGTGACATCGCAGATGGGCGCCATGCTGCGCTCCGTGTTCACGAACGGTACGGCACGTAGCCAGGTGGGCGCCCTCACGGTAACGAGCCCCGACAAGGGAACATCGCTCCGTTACCCCGCCCTCGGCAAGACGGGTACCACGAACGACTACAGGAACGTGGCGTTCATGGGCGCACTCCCGGTGTACGTTACCGAGAAGGAGGCCGTGGCGCTCGATACCGTAGTGGCAATCGGCAGCTACGTGGGCTTTGACAACAACAAGCCGCTCAAGTCGGGCAAGACCCGCATCGCGGGCGCCTCGGGTGGCCTGCCGCAATGGGCCGCCTTCGCTAAAGAAGAAATCGAAATCCTCGGGACGCCGAACATGATTGACTTCTTCGACATCTCGATGCTCGCCGCGGGCGAAGTCCCGCTGCACCTGGCAAACGAGCGCGGGCAGATTAGCGTGGATCCCGTCACCGGGTTCTACATCGCCGACGCATCGCAGGGCAGGCCGCTCCCCTACATAGAGGTACCGGGATACGTACCGCCGCAAATCCAGGAGAAGGCGGCCGAGGCCATCGCGACCACCGGGATTATGACGAGCATGCCGATGCCGGGAACGATGCCCGCCCCCGCGGAGAATAACGGCGCAGGCGCCCCTGCGGAAGCGGGCCCGGATGCGGGCACCGTGCAGAACGCGCAAAATAATGATGCAGGGAACGGTGCTGTGTCAAACGGCGCTGTGTTAAACGGCGCGACATTAAACGGCGCCGCGACTGCCCCGGCACAAAACGCGCCCGCCGCAGAGCAGGCAAGCGCACCCGTGTCAAACGGTGCCGCAGTTATAAACAGCGCCGCGCCCGCAGGCAACGCTGCGGCGGCACCTGCGCCGGTTGAAAACGCGCCGGCCGAAGCGCCTATAAACAGCGGCGCGGCATTAAACGGCGCGGCCGCCCCGGCAGAACCGAAGGCCGCCATGCCGAAGGACGACGACTGGGATCTGCCCGCCGGTATGGACGGTGGCGCATTCGTACCTATCGAGGCGGAATAAGACCAGGTTAAAGAACGGCGCGATGCGCCTACAGAAGTGTGAAATGAGGAGTGCGAAATGAGCACGAAATTTTTGTACAAATCCCTCCTGATGCCGGCAGTGGCTTTCGCGCTCGCCGCCTGCGCAGGGAACACGCCCTGCCCCGCGACCGACGCAGCACCGCAGGCAAGTGCAGGTGAAGTTGCTGCCGACACGCAGGCCGTACCGCAGGGCAACGCGCCCGCGGGTGAAAGTTCCATAGCCGGCGACAAGTCCGCATCCGCGCCCGGCAAGCAGGCGGTGGCTCCGCAATCTGACGCATCGTCCGTCTTTACATCGAGTGCGCTCGACAGCTACAGGCTCGCCTCTCCGGATTCCATTCCCGCGACAAGCCCGCACAAAGGCGGCAGTGCAGACAACGTTGCCCATAACACGTCCATTCCCGTAATGAACGACGTTCCCGTAGACCCCTACACCGCCTTCCCCGCGCTGGTCTCCCGCGTGTTCGCATACGCGGATTCCCTCTACGCGCAGGGTCTGACCGATTCTGCGAGCGCATACCTGCAACGTTTCCGCATCATCAAGCCGCTCTGGAACACCTGGGAAACGCAGACCGATTCCATGCTGAACGAGTTCGGCAAGACCCGCGCCGAGAAGGCGAAGGCGTTCGAACCCTACGTGCTTACCATCCAGAACATGAACCGCGTGCAGGCCGCCTACAGCATGGTCAAGGAGACTGCGGATAGCCTCATCGCGCTCGCCCCGGGCGACTCGCTCGTGAACTGGGCGAACGGCCAGATGCAAGTCGCCTACAAGAACACGCTCGCGAAGGCAAAGAAGGAATACGCAAGCATCAAGGCGCTCGCCGATGACCACGCCCAGTTCAAGGAGGCGGCACAGAAGGCAAACGAACTGCAGATGCGCTACCGCGATTTCGAGAAAGAAATTCAGATCCAGGCGCTTATCGACTACATCGCGGGCCTCATGGCCGCAAACGACGAAGAGGCAACCAAGTACTGGGAATCGCACGACCCCGCCGAGGCCCTCGCAAAAGCCGGCGAACTCGTAAAGGCAGGCAAGTACGCCGAAGCCAAGTCGCTGCTCACCCAACTCAAGGCGAGCAAGCTGCGCAAGGAGGCGGGTACAAAGTACCAGGAACTCGCCAACACGTTCTGCAACGCGCAGCGCAAAACCACATCGCAGATATTCGCGAAGGCGCAGAAGCAGAAGGATGCCGCAAAGAAAAAGAAGTTGCTCCAGGACGCCATCGCACCGCTTGACAAGTGCCTCGCGGAATACCCCGAATACACGCAGAAGCAGAAGGTCGTAGACAACAAGAGCTTCCTCGAGAAGGAACTCGCGAAATGATGGACTCCGAAGTGTGGCAATACGCGCAGTACCCCGCATTCTTTGTGCTGGGGGCAGTAGTCAGCCTCATCAACAGCATCGCGGGCGGCGGTTCCACGCTGAGCCTCCCCATCATGATTTTCCTCGGGATGCCCGCGACCGTCGCGAACGGCACCAACCGCATCGGGCTCATCATCGGGAACTGCAGCAGCGCATACAACCTGATGAAGCACGGCTACCTGAACAAGAAAATCTTCATGCAGCTCGTGACACCCACCTTCCTGGGCGCGCTCGTAGGCGCATGCTTCCTCGTGCACATCGGCGACAAGGCGTTCCAGGCGATACTCGCGGTCGTCATCTGCGCCGTGGTGGTCATGAGCAACCTCCGCAAGGACATCCTCGGCAAGCCTCCCGCGACACCCCCCGAAAAACTCACGTGGAAGGGTGCGCTCGGGTTCTTCGGCATCGCCATCTACGGCTGCATCGTGCAGGTGGGTGTCGGGTTCGTGCAGATATTCGGGCTTACGCGCTACACCGGCATGGACGCCGTCCGCGTGAACGCGCTCAAGAACGCGCTCACCAACGTGTTCCTTATCGTGAGTACCATGACACTCGGCATCGCGGGCAAGATCGACTGGCCCATCGCCCTCGTGATGGCCGCAGGTGCATGGCTCGGCGGTTACCTCGGGAGCTTTACGCAGAGGAAAAAGGGCAACAAGTTTGTCCAGCACTTTATCAGCGCCTGTAGCGTCGCGATGGCCGTGTATCTGATTGTGGACCTGATTGTTTCCTAGCGCGTTTTTCTTTCCTTTCACGCGCAGACTTTTCCTCGAGGGTCTCGTTCAAACCCGCAAGCAGTCCTGCCGCAATCGCATCGTCACCGCCGGCAAGCAGTTCCTTCTGCTCGCGGGCTAGCTTCTTGATACGCGCCTCGAGCCTTAGAGCCTGCTCGTACGAGGGCAGTTCGAACTTGCGCAGTATGCACTCCGGCGGGAACGCCTTCGTGAACTTCGCCCCCTTTCCGGATTTGTGCTGTTCAAAACGCGCCTCGACATCTACGGCATAGCCCGTGTATATGCGGTTACCCGCACAGCGAAGCATGTAAACGAAGTGGGGCACAATTAAACAAGAGGGTAAAAAAATGTGGAATGTGAAATGTGAGATGTGAGATGTGAAATGAATTATTTCACATCTCATGTATTATTCGTTCTTCGGCTCTTCGGGAGCGTCATGCGGCTTCGAAACGATGTTCATGTATATCGTACCGAGGATTGCCGCGCAGAAGCTACCGAGCAAGATGCCGAGTTTCGCGGAATCCTGGCGGTCGCCCACGTCGAAGGCAAGGCCCGCGACAAACAACGCCATCGTAAACCCGATACCCGCAAGCATGCCGCCACCCCAAAGGACCTTCCAGGGGTAGCTCGGCTTCTTGGAAATGCCGATCTTGACCGAGAGCAAACTGAACAGGAATATGCCGATAGGCTTGCCCAGAATGAGGGCGATTGCCACGGCACCCATCACCGGAATCTCGACACCGCCAAGCTTGATTTCGACACCCGCATTGCTGAGCGCGAACAGCGGCATAATGAAGAAGTTCACCCAGGGCACCAGCGGCTTGAAGAAACGTTCCTGCATCGAGATACTCTCGCGCGCACCGCGCTTGAGCTGCTGGAACACCTCGTACTGTTCGTTCCTGTCCTTCGCCTCGCCCGAAAGCGCGCCGCCCAGGCTACCCGCAAAGTGGGCAAGCCTGCCCTTCGCGAGCACGGGCTTCGCCGGCACCGAGAGGCCAAGCAGCACGCCCGCGATGGTCGGGTGCACGCCGCTCTTCACAAAGAACGCCCACACCGCAACGCCAATCACGCCGTGCAGCAGCAGGTTACGCACGCCAATGCGGAACAGCACGTTGATAAGCACCAGCAGTGCAAAGCCTGTCCCGAGGGCCACAAAGTTGATGCCGTCGCCGCTCGGGTAGCCAATCGCAATCACGAGGATGGCACCGATATCGTCGGCAATGGCGAGGGTCAAAATCATCACGCGCAGGGCATGCGGCACCTTCTTCCCGAGAATGGCCATGCAGCCCACCACGAAGGCGATATCGGTAGCAGTCGGCACGCCCCATCCGTGGGCGGCGCTATGTTCGCCATGCGGGCAAAGGAGCAAGTAAATAAGTGCAGGGAAAAGCATACCGCCCGCAGCCGCGATAATCGGCAGGCTCGCCGCCTTCGGGTCATGCAGTTCGCCGTATGTCATTTCGCCCTTGACCTCGAGACCGATATTGAAGAAGAATATCGTCATCAGGGCATCGTTGATAAACCAGTGCAGGTCGCCAGCGCCAGTCCAGCCGCCAATCGTCATGGAGAACGGCATGTGCCAAAAGTGGTGGTACGATTCCGGGCTCAGGTTCGCCCAGACAAGAGCGGCAAGCGTCATGATAATGAGCACGATGCCGCCCGTCGTTTCCACCTTCATCAGGCGTTCAACAGGGGTAATGATTTTCCGGAC
>Ga0247608_10008734_pt1 | contig 10166 bp, 7 predicted proteins | sample 176DNAGHGlowgp2_FD_193490 | JGI IMG/M metagenome (GOLD analysis project Ga0247608, IMG submission 193490) | Sheep rumen microbial communities from Palmerston North, Manawatu-Wanganui, New Zealand - 1766 DNA GHGlow gp2 | ecosystem: Host-associated > Mammals > Digestive system > Stomach > Rumen ... | reverse complement strand
CTGAGGAAAAGCAGTATCAACAGATGCTGCGCCTGTGGGGCGAGCGTTTTAAAGATTAAAGGTGGGGTTCCGTTCCCTACCCACCTAAGCGAAGCGAGGCGTTATAAAACAGACTGCGGGACAAATGTAACCTGCAAAAGTTGAATTTATTACATACTGTCCAATGAATAGATATAAAATGATGATTATTCTATTTATTGGACAGTTTCGTATTGTAAAAATACGTTAATTCAGCATGTTTGGTCTGCAAAAAAACTATGATTGACGGACATTCAAAATTTAAATAACATTTTTTAATATGAACTGAACGACATAAATTTTGCAATAAAACAAAAAAAAGGTAACTTTGCAACCAAGAAACTCAATTACACTTTTCAAGTTTACCTATAATGAAAACGAAAAAAAAATTACTCCATTTTATTACTCTGTCAATATGCCTATGCCAGACACTCCACATGAGTGCCAGGACATGGACGCTTGACGAGTGCATCGGATATGCCATGGAGAACAACATCACGCTGCAGAAGGCTGGACTTACACGTCAGTCTGACGCTGAGACAACTCTTGCATCGAAGGCTGCCCTGCTTCCGTCACTCAGCTTCTCCACTTCGCAAAACGTGGCTTACCAGCCATGGAAAGCTAACGGAGTCGCTACCGTACAGAACGGATTGGTGGAGACGAATGCCACCACGACAAGCTATAACGGTACATACTCCGTAAGCGCCAACTGGACTGTATGGAACGGCAACCGCAACCGTAACACCATATTGCAGAACGAGAATATGGAGCAACAAGCAGAGCAAGACTCCATTACCTACGCACGCAACATCGAAGAGCAGATAGCACAACTTTACATACAGATACTCTATACCAAGGAGGCTATAGAGGTGAACAAGGCTACGCTGGAGGCTGCAAAGGTAAATGAGGAGCGTGCACTGCAGATGGTTGACGTGGGCAGCATGTCGAAGGCTGACTGCTCGCAGCTCACTGCACAGCGCGCACAGGATGAATACAATGTGGTACAGGCGGAGAGTAACGCACGTAACTACAAGCGACAGCTGAAGGCTTTGCTGCAACTTACCGATGACGAGGACTTCGACGTCGTATCACCACAAGCCACCGATGACATGGCGCTGCAACCAATACCATCGCAGCAGAGCGTATATGAGGCTGCAATAGAGAACCGTCCGGAGATGCATAAGGCGCAACTCGCCGTTGAAAGTGCAGAGATACAGCAGAAACTTGCCAAGGCACAGCGCATGCCTACGGTGTCGCTGCAGGCGGCAGTGGGCACAAACACCTCTTCACTAAGCAATAACGGATGGGGCGAGCAGATGAAGTCGAATTTCAATGCCGGTGCAGGTGTCACCATATCCGTACCGATTTTCGACCAACGCTCTGCCAAGTCGGCTGTAAACAAGGCTAACATCATGCGCCAGGAGGCTCTGCTCGATATACGCGACAAACAGACTTCACTCTATTCTACGATAGAGAACTACTGGATTCAAGCCACAAACAACCAGTCGCAGTATAAGGCGGCGAAGGTCAGCACCAAGGCGGCACAGGATTCATACGACTTGCTGTCTGAGCAGTTTGCCGTCGGACTGAAGAACACCGTGGAACTGCAGGAGGGCAAGACTCGCCTGCTGTCTGCACAGCAAAGCGAACTACAGTCTAAGTACATGACTATCCTTAATATAAAAATGTTAGAGTTTTACAAGAAATAAAATACAATAATGAAAAAGAAATATATCATAATTGCCATTGTGGCAATAGCAGCCATTGCCGCATACTTCCTCATGGGAGGTAAGAAGAAGGCTGACGTAACATACACCACCACAGAGGTTAAGGCAGAAACCATCACTACCAGCGTAACCGCAACCGGCACTATAGAGCCTGTGACATCGGTTACCGTGGGTACACAGGTCAGCGGCATTGTGGCACACCTTTACGTTGACTATAACAGTACCGTCAAAAAAGGTCAGGTGATAGCCGAGCTAGACAAGACTAATCTCATGTCTGAACTTTCATCTGCCAAGGCGAACCTGTCGTCTGCGCAGAGCAACCTTACCTATCAGAAGTCTAACTACGACCGTTACAACACATTGTATAAGAAAGGTCTCATCTCTGCCAACGACTTTGAGCAGGCACGTCTTTCATACGAGCAGGCAAGGCAGCAGGTGCGCACTGCATCTGAGAGCGTTAAGAAGGCACAGACTAACCTCAGCTATGCCACCATTACTTCACCAATAGACGGTGTCGTACTGTCAAAAAGCGTAGAGGAAGGTCAGACCGTCGCAGCATCGTTCAATACTCCGGAACTCTTCACCATTGCTCAGGACCTGACCAACATGCAGGTGATAGCCGACATTGACGAGGCTGACATAGGCGATGTAAGAGAGGGACAGCGCGTAAGCTTCACCGTTGATGCCTATCCTAACGACACTTTTGAGGGTCGTGTAACGCAGGTCAGACAGGAGGCTACAACTGAGTCTAACGTGGTGACATACCAGGTTGTCATATCTGCTCCTAATGCAGACCTTAAGCTAAAGCCTGGACTGACGGCAAACGTGACAATATTCACACATGAGGTCAGCAACGTTCTGGCAGTTCCTACCAAGGCTCTGAAGTTTACTCCTAACGAGAAGATGCTCACTGAGGAGCAGAGCATACAAGACTGTCAAGGCAAGGACAAGGTATGGATACTGGAGGGCAATGTGTTCAAGGCTATCGCCGTGAAGACCGGAACATCCAACGGTACCCTTACAGAAATCATATCCGGACTGAAGGCTGGACAAAAGGTCATCACCGAGTTTAAGATGGGAGCATCGGACGAAGACGAAGGCGAAGGTGCAAATAACAATAATCCATTCATGCCAAAACATCCATCAAAGAATAAGGAGAAGAAGGGATGAAAGTTGAAAGATGAAAGTTGAAAGTTGAAAGATGAAGGATGAAAGATGAAAGATGAAAGATGAAAGTTGAAAGTTGAAAGATGAAGGATGAGGGGAGAAGGAAGAGAGTATCAAAAACTTATCTGGTATGGATGTAAAAGAAAGAAAAGTAGTCATTGAACTACAAGACGTGAAACGCGAATTTCACGTTGGCTCCGAGGTAGTGAAGGCACTACGCGGAGTTTCATTCAAGATATATGAGGGTGAGTTCGTCACCATAATGGGTACGTCTGGCTCCGGCAAGTCAACATTGCTAAACCAATTGGGATGCCTTGACACTCCGACATCGGGCGAATACCTGCTTGACGGAGTTTCGGTGCGCACAATGTCGAAAAGTCAGCGAGCAAGACTGCGCAACCGCAAGATTGGCTTTGTCTTCCAGAACTATAACCTTCTGGCAAAGACCACCGCTGTGGAGAACGTAGAACTGCCGCTGATGTATAATTCCACATATAGTGCAGCAGAGCGACGCAAGGCTGCCATTGACGCTCTCAACGAGGTAGGACTTGGCAACCGTCTGGAGCATAAGTCAAACCAGATGTCGGGCGGACAGATGCAACGCGTAGCCATAGCCCGTGCCTTGGTAAACAATCCCGCCGTGATACTTGCCGACGAGGCTACGGGTAACCTCGACACAAGGACTTCGTTTGAGATGCTGGTATTGTTCCAGAAACTGCATGCGCAGGGACGTACCATAATATTCGTTACGCACAACCCCGAGATTGCACAATACTCCTCACGCAACATTATGCTGCGCGACGGCAAGATACGCGAAGACGTGGTGAACGATAACATCCTGTCTGCGGCAGAAGCTCTCGCTGCACTGCCTAAGCCACAGGATGACTAAGTTTAATTAATAATGGGATAATTAATAATTAATACACGTTTCGCTAATGCTCAACCTGTTTTTTTACAAGCTGTTCGACTACGTTTCAGAAACCGCTTGTAAAAATCAAAAAAGAGCCTCGGTAATCAGAGAATCCTGCAAAATGGAAAGCGAAAGTTGAGTAATTTTTAATTCTCCTGATAGTTAATAAAAATCAAAAGTAGTCATTACGAATAGTGTGTATCAATGCGGTTGTTAATCATTAATTTTTTAATTATTAATTATATAAAGTGAATTTCATCAATCTAATGAAGGTGGCTATCAAAGCCATTGCAAATAATAAGTTTCGCTCGTTTCTCTCCATGCTGGGCATCATAATCGGTGTGGCGGCAGTCATCGTCATGATGGCTATCGGTCAGGGCTCCAAGGAGTCTATACGCCAAAACATTGCACAGATGGGCTCCAATATCATCATGATACGCCCTGGCGCCGACAAGGGCATGGGTGGCGTAAAACAAGATCCGTCAAGCATGCAGACCCTGAAGGAGGAAGACTATGAAGCTATCAAGAATGAGGCAAAATACGTAACCTACGTCTCTCCTGAGGTTACATCGTCAGGACAGTGTATCAACGGTAACAACAACACCTCAAGCACCATGTATGGCGAGTCAACTGAGTATCTGGACATCAAGCAGTGGGAGGTTACAAGCGGTTCTGTTTTCTCTGACGAGGACATTAAGAAGGCTGCCAAGGTCTGCATAGTGGGCAAGACCGTGGTTGACGAGCTCTTTCCCGACGGACAGGACCCCATAGGCAAGACTATACGATTCAAGAGCATACCGTTCCGCATAATCGGTGTACTGAAATCTAAAGGATATAACTCTTTCGGCATGGACCAGGACAATCTCATCATTGCTCCTTACACCACCGTAATGAAAAGGCTCACGGCGCAGACATACCTGTCGAGCATCAACTGCTCTGCCATTACTGAGGACATGACCGATGATGCCATAAGCGAACTGACCTCCATACTGCATGAGCAACATAAGATAAAGGATGACGGCGAGGATGATTTCACCATTCGCTCACAGCAGGAGATAATGGAGACCATGTCGTCAACAATGGATACCGTCACTCTCATCCTTGTGGTGGCTGCTGCCTTCTCATTGCTCGTAGCCGGCATAGGTATCATGAATATCATGCTGGTGTCTGTGACAGAGCGCACCAAGGAGATTGGCCTGCGCATGTCGGTTGGCGCACGCGGCATCGACATCAGCAACCAGTTTCTCATCGAGTCGATCATTATATCGGTTACCGGCGGCATACTGGGCATTGCACTGGGCACATTGCTATCCACGAGCGCCAACTTGCTTTTCGGTCTGCCTACGTCGGTGCCCATGTGGTCTATCGTAGTCAGCTTCATTGTCTGCACAATCATCGGCATCGGCTTTGGCTACTTCCCTGCCCGCAAGGCGGCAAGGATGGATCCTATTGAGGCGATAAGGTATGAATAGATGATGGATTTATGGATGTATGCGAAATAACAGGAATATGAAAGGGAAACTGATTATAGGGTCTGCGGCGGCGATAGTGCTGCTTTCAATGATGTTCCTAGGTCCAAGAGAGGAAATTTCATTGAAGGGTTACCTTATGCACTGCGTCATGCCTATACTCGCCGTGGCTTTATTCTGGATAAACTATCTGTGGCTCATACCACGCTACTCATTCCAAAGCAACAGGAAGAAGACCCTGTTCTTCTATAACCTGATAATCATAGTAGGATTATGCACTTTCCTCATATATTGGCACGACGTGGAGTTTGAGAACAGGCGCAACTCTATTACGTTAGCGAAACAATCCTTTTCTGACTCCATAGCCAATGCACGTCACGACTTTCCCAGGGGCCCCATGCACGATGAAATGCAACATGCCCCCATGCATGATGACGAGGTGGCTCGCGGTCCTATGGATGACGGTGAGATGCCTACGCCGCCTGATGACGTTGACAAGCCACCTTTCGGTGACGAAGCACACATGGAGCCTCATGGTGAAGGCATGAGGACCGACTCTGCCGAGCACAAAAGGCACATGGACGAAATGCACATGAACAGGCATCATCATCCATTTTTCGACAAGAAAGACCATTTCAACATTCTTGCATCACTGCGCGACAGCGTAAACTTCCTGTTCGCCATATTCGTGGCATTCACGCTGCGCAATGAGGAGCACATAACCCGATTAAGACAGAAGCAGCAGGAGGCGGAGACCGCACGGCGAGATGCCGAACTGCGTAGCTTGCGTAACCAGATAAGCCCACACTTCCTGCTCAACACACTCAATAACATCTACGCTCTCGCTGCCATAAGTCCCGAGCGCACACAAAGTGCCGTGATGCAACTGTCAAAGATGCTGCGCCACATGCTTTACGATAACCAGACAGAGATGGTGACGCTGAAGTCTGAGGTTGACTTCATCAGTTCGTACGTAAACCTTATGAAGCTACGCCTCGCAAGTAACGTAACGGTAAACACGGAGTTCAACGTCAATGAATCTCGCAACACCATGGTGGCTCCCCTACTCTTCATCTCACTGGTAGAGAATGCCTTCAAGCATGGAGTATCGAGCACCGAGCCTTGCGTCATAAACATCCGACTGGCAGAGACTGACGATGCCATAGTATGCGACATATCAAACTCTAACAACCCCAAGCAGTCTAACGACCACAGCGGTCACGGAATAGGCTTGCCACTCGTACAGCAGCGTCTGGACATGACATACCCCGACAGCCATACATGGACAAAGGGCGTGGAATCTGACGGACTATACCACTCACTTATTGTATTGAAAATCCTAACTCACAATGCATAATTCATAATGCATAATTCTTAATTCATAATTCTTAACTCTTAATTCTTAACTCTTAACTCTTAATTCTTAACTCTTAACTCTCATGACTTGTGCTATTATTGATGATGAGCCACTTGCAGCAGAATTGCTTGCATCCTATGCTCAAAAGACAGCATTCCTAAATCTGATAGGAACTTACAACAGTGCCATTGAGGCAATGCGAGAGATACGCAACAATCCTGTTGACCTGATATTCCTTGACATACAGATGCCAGAACTATCAGGACTAGAGTTTGCCACCATACTCTCTCCTAAAACCATGATAGTCTTCACCACTGCCTTCGACCGTTACGCCGTTGACAGCTATAAGGTGAACACCATAGACTACCTGCTTAAACCTATATCATACGAGGCTTTTCTACATGCAGCAAACAAGGCGCAGAAAGCCTATGAAACTGCCAATGCCACGCAGATGGCACAGGCTACACAAGATCGCTTCATATACGTCAAGAGCGAATACAAGCTAGTAAGGGTCTTCCTTGATGACATACTATACATAGAGGGTCTGAAGGACTATGTGAAGATACATGTCTGCACGCCACAGAAGAAAGTGTTGTGCCTGATGAACATGAAGACTTTGGAGGACTATCTGCCACAACCTGAGTTCCTGCGCGTACACCGCTCTTTCATAGTACACATGCCGAAGGCTGACATCATCGACCGCCTACGCATAGTGTTCGGCGATAACTACATCCCTATATCTGACAGCTATAAGGATACCGTGCAGCAATACATCAGTGAGCATACATTAGGGTAAGTCAACATGTATCTCCAAAAAGACAAATCCGAAGAATCGAACAGCTCCGTAAATGTAAAGTTTTCTTAAAACGCAGTAAAGTGATAGCTTTTACAATGTAAAAGCTATCACTTTACTGCGTAATTCATATCACTTTTGGCTATAAAAGCTATCATTTTACAATGTAAAAGCTATGCTTTTGCAACATAATCATCTAATAAATAGCCTTCACATTCTATTTTCTATTCGTCCCCACCCCGTATTTCGCATTTCAAGGCCTGTTTCGGCGAGCTAACCCTGTTTATAGGCAGTTGTTCCACCTACATCGTTTTTCTCGCTCAGAATGAGTTTTCTCTCATACCGAAAAATTTACCAAGAAATTATTCTTGAAAATGCTTGTTTTTTTGTCTGGCCCGAATTTGAGGATTACGGAACATGCCACAGTGTCGTTAATCTTATAATCAAGGAACTATCCCATACTACATTTCCGTCCTTCCAAACAAAATGAAGAACGAAGATGGTATATTCATCAGAACGACAGACGGAAGCCGAAACGCACGCCATGCTTGGTGGCTGTAGGCAGATTGATGTAGTTGATTCGGCGTACATACTCTATCTGGAGCATCTTCAGAATGTTGTGTATGCCTACGCGGAACTCCATATAAGGCTCGTGAGGGTCCATGATATGGGCACACGTTGGGAACTCCATCAGTCTGTTACTTGAGGCATTGCCTTCATAGAACGGGTTATTCTTGTCAGAGAGTCCACCGTAGAGTACGTTGAAACCTATCAGCTCGCGCCACTGCAGCTTCTTAAGCAACGGAATACGGTTGAAGAGTTTTCCGTTCATATCCCACTCCAGCTGCAAGGACACATACTTATCGTTAAGGAACTCCATATTGTTGATAAGTTCGAAGGTCTCACGCTGCCATATATATGACACGTTGGCTGCAGGTGCTATGAGCAATGGGAACGGCACTTGGTTCCACTGCACACCTCCCTTGAGGTTCACATCCATCCTACCCCATGACTTAAGCCACTGGCGGTAATAGATGCTCGCTTCCGTTACATTGTAGTTGTATTCACCACCAAAGAAGCCCTTTACACCGATGGTATGCTTCAGCTTGAATATCGGCGCATCGTTGTTTACACCTCTGCGCCTCTGCTTGGAGTTTACGTATGTCTGTCCTGGTGAGAAAGTCAGCTGGACATACATCTCACTGAAGCGGAACTTACCATGGGAACCTTCTGGCAACGGTTCGTTGAATCGCTTAAAGTAGAGATTGCCTGCAGCTTCATCTTCCTCAAACCTGAATCCGCCCTTTATACCGAATCCCCAATCTTCCTCGCGTACGAAATCAAGCGTCTGGCGCTTGTAAAATGCCTGATTCAAGACCTTGGTCCACTTAATGGCGGCAAAGATGTTATCCTTATCCACATTGAGGAACTTATCTGATGGTGAACAGATATCGTATGTGGTGCTGAAGGATACATACCTCATAGGGAACTCATCTGGCGTGTATGCCTTCTTGTTGAAGGAATATGTGAGCGTTGCACCATAGTAGTTGTTATTGCTACGGAAGCCATGAGCCATGTATCCTTTCAGGAAGAAGTGCGGATTGAGTTTCGCTGTTGTCTGAGCCGACACGCGCAAACGGAAGCCATCGATATCGTTTCTCGAAATCATAGAGTTGATAGGACCTATGTCAATCTTGCTGGGATTGTCCCCCCTTGTTGTCTCCACATAGTTCTCCATCACCGCTTTCATGCCCGCAAGCAACCATCCAAAGCCCTTGGTATTCTTCATGCCCTTGATAAAGTCACTCATGCCTTCCTCACCATGGGTAAGTGCCACCTCGCGATTGTCTGTCCAATAGTCCTTGTCGCGCATTTCAGAATACGGATCGCGCTTCTCCAATGCCTTGCCACGGAACATCTTATCGTCTATCGGGTCGAAGGAGTAGTCGTTTCGCCGACTGGTTCGCGTAATGAGGAAATTGCCCGACCTGCCTACAATCGACATCTCAACAAGCATGTCATTGACGCTTAACACCCAGTCGCCACTGGGAAGACGCAGATATTCCTGGTCTATAGACATATTGCGAACGAAATTCACATCGGAGCGTTTTGGTATGCTGAGGTGTACCTTCTTGACATGCAGCGTGGAGTCTTTCAGAATCCACAGGTCGCCGCGGAAGCCGAAGTCCTGCTGGTTATTTGGCACGAACGACACCTGAATACATGAGTCACGGTCAACTTCCAGCGTATCTACTATATAGAAGCGATAGAAGCCTATGGCATCACGACCTATAGGCGACGTGAAAGGAAACTGCAGGAGCCTGACCTGGTCATCGTATATGTCAACCTCTGTGAACACTTCCTTTGCCATGGCAGTGAAGATGTCGCCTGTCTCAATCAGGTCATTGACACCTGTGCTCTGCTCTGCATCTATATATATGCGCTCTTTCTCAGGAGACTTACGATAGAATCTGCGGAATATCTTCTCGTTGGTTATGATTGGCAGTACATTCTTACCCGTTATAGGATTTATCTCAAGCTGGTTCTTCAGCCATTCCTTCTTGGCGTATGCGCCTGTGGTAACCTGCTCCTCTGTGATATCGTTGAGGGCTATGGTCATACGCTCGTAGTTACGATACTGGAAATAGTCCTTGTTCTCAAGTTTCGTCTGCTGTCGGGCTGCTATCACACGTCGCATCAATTCCACGGCAGGATTATCCTTACG
>Ga0247608_10008731_pt1 | contig 10168 bp, 7 predicted proteins | sample 176DNAGHGlowgp2_FD_193490 | JGI IMG/M metagenome (GOLD analysis project Ga0247608, IMG submission 193490) | Sheep rumen microbial communities from Palmerston North, Manawatu-Wanganui, New Zealand - 1766 DNA GHGlow gp2 | ecosystem: Host-associated > Mammals > Digestive system > Stomach > Rumen ... | reverse complement strand
ATTATCTAGTGATTCTAGATTTTCTAAATGGTCTAGCCCCTCCAGTGCCCCTGCCTACAATCCTTTCAAGCAGAAGCCTGCTGCCGACTGGCAACGTCTTTACGAAGGCCTGCCGTCTTCAGAGGCGCAGCAGGTTCAGCCTGCTCCTTCCCTCTTCGAAGAGTCGGCTGATAGCCCACAGCCAATAGCTAACAGCCAAGACCTCTCACCCCTCCACTACCAATACAAGGGACGTTATGTGATGACGGCTGTCAAGTCGGGCTTGATGATCATCGACCAGCATCGGGCCGATGTGCGTATCCGCTACGAACGCTATATGCACCAGCTTGCTGACGCACCATCGCAGTCGCAACGCCTGCTTTTCCCGGAGTCCGTTGACCTGACGCCTGCTGAGGCTGCACTGATGCCGGAACTATTGCCGTCATTGGCTGCCGTTGGTTTCGACCTCACCCCGTTAGGTCCTATCAGCTATGCGATAGCGGGTGTCCCTGCCGACATCGAAGGCATAGATCCTGTCACCCTCCTTCACGACATCCTCGCCGATGTCTCAACGCTCAATGCTCAGCTCTCCATTCTCAATTCACGACTCGCCCTGACGATGGCCCGTAAGGCTGCTATTCCTTATGGCGAAGTGCTTTCAAACGATGACATGGACACATTGGTCAACCGCCTGTTTGCCTGTAGTGACGTCAACCATACGCCTGATGGGAAAGTCATCCTGTCTATTCTGCCACAGCAGGATATTGAACGGTTGATGGCATAAAGATATGTGCTTCTTGATGCACCCCGCAATAATTATTTTTCTTTTTTTTAAAAAAAAATACGAATTTTCTTGCTCAGTTTGGGAAATTTTCCTATCTTTGCACCGATTTATAGGCTTTAAGCCATAACTATGTCGTGTGAGCAAACCAATAAGAAGAAGAATAATATATAAGTTTTTACAATATTAATTTAAAATTAAGTTCAATGAAAAAGAAAATCATTTATGGTTTACTCCTTGCGGTTGCAATGGTGACTGCTACGAGTTCTTTCGTGTCTTGTAAGGACTACGAAGGTGATGATTTAGCTGCCATACGTGAGAGAATCGCGATTGATGGCATTAATTCTCAGGCAACATTGGATGAGCTGATTAAAACACAGCTCTCACTCTCTCAGGCCCAGTTGGAAAGCTTGATTGAGGCTATTAACAACCTGAAGGCTGATGACCCCATGAAGCAAACTGCTGGCGCTCAGGCTGATGGCTATCAGAATCAGTTGGCTCAATTGCAGCAGGATTATCAGAAAGCAAATACCATTGCTGAGAAGGTTGCTATCCTGAATCGTTTGACTCAGTTGTTGGCAAGTTTGAATGGTACTGCTGGCGCAACTCCTGGTACTGTGGCTGTTCCCAGTGCAACAGAGGTTATTATTGCTATGTGGGGTGACTCTTTGTACAATGCTTATCATTGGGCAGACTCTGCATACAGAAGAGCACAGATCCTTTCTGACTCTATCAAGGCTACTGATGCTTTGTCAAAGGAGAACAAATATCGTTTGGATACCTTGTCACTGCGTGCATACCAGTTGTTCAACGATGCTAAAACCTATACAGATCAGGCTACTCTGAACATGTATAAGAATATCATGAATCAGTTGCTGACCAAGATGACTAAGGACTCTACAGCTATCTATGCTAAGATTAAGGAGGACTCTACTACTTTGGCAAATGCTATCAAGGCTGCAGAGGCTCAGTTGACAAAGGATAGAAAGGCTGATTCAACCTTGTTCGAGAACAAGTTGGCTGCCATTGACCTGGCTAGAAAGAATGATTCTACCAAGTTCGAGAAGCTGATACACGAGCTTGATTCTACCATGAAGGCAGAGGATGCTAAGCTGGATAAGAAGTTTACTGACGCTATGGCTAAGCTTGATTCTACCATGAAGGCAGAGGATGCTCTCCTGGCTGAGAAGATTGCTAAGATCGATTCTGCTTATCAGGCTGGTGACTCAATACTGACCGTTCGTTGCGACGACATCGAGAAGGGTTATAAGGATGCTGTGAAGGATCTGCAGGGTCAGCTTGACAAACTGTCAGATAAGGTTAAGAATATTGAAGAGGATCTGACGAATGTTCAGGGTACACTGAAGAAGCTGATCTCTGGTGTCATCGTTCAGGGTACTTACAGCCCAGTATTCGGCTACGGTTCTCTGCCTCTCGGCATCCAGACCAACATCTTGGCTGCTTATGCAGGTAAGAGCACTGTTCAGAATGAGTATGAATTCCCTGCTTACGGTAAGGCAAACACCGCAGCAAATAAGGCTATCATCACTGGTGAGGACTATGACTTTGTTGAATCTTTGGGTCAGTGGCCTGCTACCGTGACTATTCCTGCTAATGAGATTCTGGTTGATGAGACAGAGGGTAATGCCGGTGTGATGTTCCTGACAGTGAACCCAACCAATGTTGACTTCTCTGGTACAGACTTCTCTCTCGTTAACAGTGCTGGTGAGAAGAGCCGTATCCAGCTCTCTAATCTGGATGCTTGCAGCGATGTGATGACCTTCGGTTGGACTCGTGGCGCAAGTGTTGCTTCTGAGTCTAAGACTGGCTTCTATTCAGCTAAAGCTACTATCACGAAGGATAATGTTGAGAATATGCAGCCTCGCTTCGATAAGGCTGGCTTCAAGGATGCCGTTAAGAAGGCTGTCAATGGCCAGAAGCGTATGGCTGTCAAGGACCTTGCTCGTGCTCTGTACAACAGCTTGGAGCCTGTAGACCGCTTTGGTGTAAGAGCTTTGTGGAGTGATCCTACTGTTGGCACACGCACTGTCACATCTGCATTTGATATCGCTGCATTCAGTGTTGAGCCTCTTGGCTTCGGCTTCAGAGTTCCCGGAAGTGTTAAGATCCCAACGATCCCAACTCTCAACAAGAAGACGATTGCTGACTCACTGCACGTCAATCTGACTGTTGATCCTATCGTCATCACTGCTCAGGATAAGGCTTCTGGAAAGTATATCATCCTCGTGGAGATTCCTGAAATGGTTCTGGATCCCAATAAAGTTGTAATCATGAACGATGGTACAGCGCGAACTGAGATGAGTTCAGGTCAAAATATGTATTATAAGATTGGAGATGACTTATATTATGGTTATGTCTATTATTCTGGTCTTAGTGATTATCTTTCTCTCTATGGTGAGTACGAACTCCGCAAGGGTTATGCTTACCTTGACTTCACTCCGATGTTCGAGAAGCTGTTTGGTGAGTTCAATACAGCCTTTGCTAGCCTCAACGATGCAGGTGCTTCTATCAACAAGAAGATTGACAGAATCGCTACAATCGCTAATAGCTACATTGACAAGGCTAACGGCTATATTAACCGCGCCAACTCTGTGCTGGCTAACCTGAACAACGCTATCCAGCCCGTGCTGATTTGGAGTGATGGTACAAATGCTGGTGAGCTGGGTGGCTTCGTAAGCGGCAGCTATGCTGTAGGTACAACTGTGAAGGCCGGTTCTGATCTGGCTCTGATTGCTACTTCTTACTCTCTCGAGTTGCTGGCTCCTGCTTATAAGAAGAGCCTCATTGTAACCAACGCTTACAAGAATGGTAATACCGCTCATACCAACAACGAGCTGAAGCAGGCTGTTAAGGCCTTGAATGCGGACATCCAGGCTCAGGGCTTCGACGTATTCTCTGGTCAGTCACTGAAGAAGCCATATATCTTCAAATCTGACAAGGTCGGCGTAACCTACGAGATTGCCTATACAGCTGTCGACTATGAGGGTAAGATTGCCGGTCGTAAGTTCTATGTAACTGTTGTTGAGTAATTCACGGAGTATTAACGGAATAAAAACGAAAAAACATAAGATTATGAAAATCAAGAAAATTTTTATGTCTTGCCTGTTACTGGCTGGTGTGCTGAGCGCATCAGCTCAGGAACAGTATCCCAAGACCGTGTATGACCACAATCCCTATTGGTACATACAACTGCAGGGTGGTGCTCAGTACACACTGGGTGAGATCGATTTCAAGGACCTCATTTCTCCCAATGTTCAGGTAGCTATCGGTCGTCAGTTCTCTCCCGTATTCGGTATTCGTCTGCAGGCTAACGCTTGGCAGAGCAAGGCTGGCTGGAATGGCTATACCTTCGTAACCAAGAATGCTGACGGCTCTATCACAGAGGGTAGCCGTGTTGATACAAAGTGGAAGTGGAACTATGTTGCCCCAGGTCTTGACTTGACATTCAACCTGTCAAACCTGTTCTGTGGCTTCAACCCTAACCGCATCTTCAACTTCAGCGTATTCGCTGGTGGTGGTGTTAACATCGGTTGGAAGAACGATGATGCTGTTGCTGTTGCTAACAATGCTCAGGCTAATGCTTCCCAGATTGGTATGCAGTATGAGAACATGGAGTATGTATGGAGTGGTACCAAGGTTCGTGGTTTCGGCCGCGCAGGTATTGCTGCCGACTTCAAGGTTAGCGATGCTGTTAGCCTGGGTCTGGAAGTAAATGCCAACACTCTGTCTGACCACTATAACTCAAAGAAGGCTGGTAACTGGGACTGGTACTTCAACGCACTGGCTGGTGTGAAGATCAACCTCGGCAAGACCTATAGCACTCGCACTATCGAGGCTCCAAAGGTGCCCGAGAAGGTGGTCGAGAAGGTGATCGAGCGTGTTGTTGAGAAGCCATGTCCTCAGCCTACGGTTGCTCCTACCCGTGCCGTTGCCCAGAAGAAGGAAGACAAGTTCCGTCGTGACGTATTCTTCATGATTAACGGTACTCAGATTTCTAAGAAGGAGCAGGAGAAGGTGAAGGAAGTTGCCGACTACATGAAGGCTAACCCCAACAGCACTGTTGAGGTAACTGGTTATGCTGACCGTGGTACTGGTAATCCCAAGATCAACAGCAGCCTGTCTCAGCGTCGTGCTCAGGCCGTGTCTAACATGCTGCAGCGTAACTATGGCATCAAGAAGGACCGCATCAAGGTGGACTTCAAGGGTGACACCATCCAGCCATTCGCTAAGGATGTTGAGAACCGTGTTGCAATCTGTATTGCTGAGTAAGCTACGAAGAGCTATTCACAATAGCTTCTGAATATTTACTGTCCGACCTTACATCTCTGTTGAAACACTACATGGATGCGGGGTCGGACTTTTTATCTTTCAAATCAAAAATGATGATGAAGAAATTGTTGTTGTCGCTGCTGTTGCTGTCACCACTGGCAGTCTATGCTCAACTGACTAACTCCGGCTACTATCGTATCCAGAACAGCGCAACGGAGCGCTATTTCGTGATGGTTGACGATACTGCTTGGATCATGGGCACGGCCAGTACGCAGGATATCAATACGGGTGCCTTGAAGCTGATCAAGCCTTTTGCGGAACGTGTAGCGACGAATCCTGCCACGATTTGTATGCTGACCATTGCGTCCAAAAGCAATACGGTTTACAAGTGTAACGTTTCCGGACAGGGACTTGACTTGTATGCCCGTGTAAAAAGCTATCTGGAGTTCCGTCAGCGTAGCGATGGCACCTATACCATCGGTGGAACGGGTTCTGCAGGTGGCATATCACTGACAAAGTATCTGACAGATAGCGAACTGCGTGGTAATGAGGCTCCCTTATATACTGCCGAGAAAAATCTGGACGAATATGCTTATTGGAACGTCCGTCCTATCAACGACAAGTATTATTTTGGTTTCAAGCCCACCATCAAGGCGAGCTTGGATGGTGCCGACAGCCTATATTACACGACGACGTATGCTTCGTTCGCTTTCCTGCCGAATGATAATGTGAAGGCATATTATATTACGGAAGTGCGCGATGGTTATGCCAAGGTAAAACAGCTTTCCTATACGGTTCCTGGTGTGACGCCTGTTATTGTGGAGTGTAAGAGTACTGTGGCTGCCAATAATAAGGTCAGCTTGACAGTTTCTACTGCTACGGCTACAGGGAATGTGCTGAAGGGTAACTACTTCTGCAATGATGTCAAGGCATCAACAGGTCATCGTAATGTGACGGAATATAAGTCCAATACGATGCGTGTGCTGGGACGTGCTGCTGATGGTCGTCTGGCTTTCGTGAAATCGTCAGACTTGCAGTATCTTCCTGCCAATTCCTGCTATCTGCAGGTTCCTGCCGGTTCGCCTGATGTTATCTATGTCGTCAAGGAGATTCCTGCTGGTGTCGAGACCATCAAGGCTTCTGAGACAAAGGTTCAGCATCCTGGTGTTTATTCGCTGAGCGGCCAGCGTCTCGGCAATAGTACTGAGGGACTGCAAAAGGGCGTCTATGTGGTGGATGGCCGTAAGGTCGTCATCAAGTAAGACCATCGTTCGCTAAAGATAATTAAAGATAATCGGTACTTATCGTCGAATAAGTACCGATTATTTTGTAATAATCACCGAGTATTAAAAAATAATCACCGAGTATTTCAGAATAAGCGCCGAGTAATTCTGAGGTTCAGGACCGGGTAGGCCTTAACGCCACTGATCAGGTCTACGTAGTCGCCCACCTTGCCGCCGATATTGATGACGTCCTTTGATAGGTTAGTGCCGTCGTGGGTTATGATGTCGGGTGTGCCGCCCCAGAACATCAGGCCTGCATCGAAACTGATGTTATAGCGATCGTCATTCTTGAACAGGCGTCCGCCATAGCCGAAACCCAGGTAGGGCTTGAAACTATTCACCTTGACGGTGGCACTGACGGTACAGTTGTTATCAGGTTCCATGCGGTATGGCTCGTGAATCTTATTGCCGTTGGCATCCAGAATAAACTCCTCATGCGAACCGATAAAGTCGCCATATTCGTCATAATCAACGACGACCTTGGTGAGATAGCGGTCGGCATAGTCGCCCAGATGTATACCCATGCGTCCGTTCTCCAACCATTCGGAGCCCAGAGAGAAGCCTTGGTAGATGGGATCGCCACTCTCTGCCTTATCGTATAGCTTGTTATAGATGTTGACAGCAACCAGTGATGGGGCGTCATTTAGCGAATTCACGGCTTCGGCAATCTTCGAAGGTCCCCAATGGAAGCCGGCAGTCAGATGCCAATGCTTGTTACGGAATGGGAAGACATCTACCATGAGCTTGAAATTCCATAGTGTCGGCTTGCCTATCATCTCTACTGAGGGCTTGGCACGGTAGTTGGTCAATGCCTCTAGGCGGTCGGCCATGATGTCGAATTTGGAGCTTTGTATTTGTCCGTCCTCGTTGTAGCCAAACGATTGGATGTCGAAGTGTAGGCTTTGCTCAAAGCGTGGCATGATTTCAAAACCAGTCCTGACCTGAACAGAATTGCCCAAGGGACTGGCAATATCGATACCCAGACCAGTGGAACCTACCGTGACACCTAAATCCATATGTTTGAATGCCGTGAAATCCTTTTTGTCGTTCTGTGCCTGTATGGCAGTAGTGCCTATTGTCATCACAGCCAACAGCGCTGTCAGTATCTTTTTCCTTGTTGCCATATTGACTTTCTTTGATGTTTGTAGGTGCAAAGGTACGAAAAATTAGGATAAAAAGGCGAAATATCCCATAAAATGCTTTGTTTTTATGAAATTAATACGTAATTTTGCATTTGGAACTTCAAAGGATGAAGTTAGAGAAGTTAGAGAAGTTAAAGAAGTTAGAGAAGTTAGAGAAGTTAGAGAAGAGATATGAAAAAGTTGTTTCTGATGCTGGCCGTTGCCAATCTGTCGTTAAGTGCCGTGGCACAAGACGTTGAAGATATGAACATTGCACCTGCCGAGAAGCATCGTGTGGCTACGAATGGCTTCTGGCAGAACTGGTTCTTGGGTGCCAATGTGTCGTGGAATGCCTTTTATGGCGAGGGCGAACGTTCGTTGGTCGCTCCTTTCCGTAAGTTCCCTGGTGGTTCTTACTATACCGGCTTAGGTGCCTCGCTCGCGTTAGGTAAGTGGCTGACACCAGTTTTCGGCTTGCGCACCAAAGTGTACGCATGGCAGATGGGTAAGGAGGAAGATGGCATTGGTGGCGACAAGTATTGGACGGCCAACGAACAGCTTCTGATTAATGTCTCGTCGCTGTTCCGCGGTTATGACGAGCAGCGCTTTTGGAATCTCATCCCATACATTGGAGCCGGTATCCATCGTAATATGACGCATGCCCATTACAGCACGGCCCTCAGCTGTGGCCTGCTCAACACGTTCCGCCTGTCGCCACGCTTCTCTGCCAATGTCGAACTGGCGTGGAACAGTGCCGAAGGCAGTAATCATGGCCTGAGCTTGAAGAAGCGCAACCAGCATTTTGCCGTCGAGCTTGGTATCACATGGCATATCGGTAAGAACAACTGGAAGCATGCTACCGACCAGGAGGCTGTCAGCGCACTGACTGAAGGGGAACTTGATGCGCTGAACGCCCAGTTGGCCGATTGTCAGGCTGAGAACGATCGCCTGCAGCAGGAACTCGATGCACAACCCATGCCTAAGACCAATGCTGTGACTGTGGCACCATCCATCAAGACTGTCGAACAGATTGTCTCTGCCCCAGTATCCATCTTCTTCGCTGTTGGCAAGGCTGATGTTATTGCCAGTCGCGACATGCTGAGTGTAAAGGCGTTGGCAGAGTTGGCTATCAGCAAGAATGCGCACGTCCTTGTGACAGGCTATGCGGACATGAGTGGCTCGCCAGAGAAGAACTTGAAATTGTCTGAAAAGCGTGCCAATGCTGTTGCCAATGAACTGGTGCGCCTTGGCGTCAGCCGCGACCGCATCGAGGTCGTTGCCGCTGGTGGCGTCGATACGCTCAAACCCGCTGAGTACAACCGTCGTGCTACGGTAGAGCTGCGTTAATTGCTGTATATTTTAGTATTTTATGTCATTTTTTTATAATTTTATTTGCTCGTTTCAAATAAAAGCGTTATATTTGCATCGCAAAAGTTGATGAATGTGTGTCATCTCCGTCGGTGAGTTGTCATGGATTTGGAAACAAATATCTATAATTAATAACATCTAACAAACTAAAACAATTAAGAAACATGAAGAAAATTAGCTTTTTCTTGAATTGCGCAGCATCAGCGATGTTCGCAATTGCACTGACAAGTTGTGAAGCAGTAAAGGATAATCCCGGTACTGGCTTTGATCCCTCACTGAAGGATGTTACAATTCAGAGCGGTGACACGCTGGCTCCTATCTACAAGAAGCTTGCAGCAACTACAAATGACATCATCATCGAGATTCCCGCAGGTGTTGATACCGTTTACACTGGTAAGATTGAGCTGACCCCAGGTCAGACTTTCACTCTTGTTGGCGACGAGAAGAATCCTCCAGTAGTTGTGCCTACAGCTTCTATGAAGTTTGGCAACACATTCACTATCAAGAATGTTATTTTTGACTGTAGCGAATTCCCTAACCACTTGTTGATGATGACTAAAGGTAATGCTGCTGATGAAAGCCTGAAGGTTGAGTCTGGTCAGTATGTCATTAAGACTCCTGTTGTCATTGAGAATGTAGTTGCAAAGGGACTTACGAAGGCTTTCTTCTATGACAATGGTGCGCCTTATGCTTTTGAAGAGTTCACTATTAACAACTGTATCGTAGGTTATAAAGCTCAGGGTAATCTTGTTCTGAACTTTGCAGCTTCTATGGCTATCAATTTCAGCATTGTTAATTCTACTTTCTATGCAGAGGATAAGACTAAGTCAACCGCTAATTTCATTGGTCTTTCTGGTAAACGCCCCTGGCAGATTACCGGCTATGAGGATAAAGAGGGATTGTTTATCTGCTCCTTCAATACATTTGCAAACATTGCCTACAAGAAGCAGTTCTTTAACACCAATACCTTGAAGGGTCAGAATAAGTACAAGTATGCTGTTGCTAATAACATCTTCTACAATTGCTCTAACAAGAAGATTTATGGTAACATGACCAACAACAAGAATCAGGTGTTCGCTGCAAACAATGTTTATCTGTGGGATGGCGAGTTCTTCGCAGAACCCAACTATAATGGCGATGAGGGCGTAAAGATTGATCCTAAGTTCAAAGCTCCTGAGGAAGGTAATTTCATGCCTACCGAAAAGTTCTTCCTGTTCCACAAACCAGCTATTGGCGATCCCCGTTGGGATCCATTGGTAAGGAATTGAATCATTGGTCTATTTAATATGAAGATGTGCCCTGATGGTTTGGGGCACATCTTTTTTCTTTCCAATTGCTGGCATATA
>Ga0247608_10008730_pt1 | contig 10168 bp, 5 predicted proteins | sample 176DNAGHGlowgp2_FD_193490 | JGI IMG/M metagenome (GOLD analysis project Ga0247608, IMG submission 193490) | Sheep rumen microbial communities from Palmerston North, Manawatu-Wanganui, New Zealand - 1766 DNA GHGlow gp2 | ecosystem: Host-associated > Mammals > Digestive system > Stomach > Rumen ... | reverse complement strand
AGAACCTGGAACGGGTCAACCTTCAGGATCTTCTTGTCGAGGTATACAGGCAGGAACGAAGCGATATCGTCACGGCTGTAACCGAAGGTCATCTGTGTCAGGTCGTTGGTACCGAAGGAGAAGTACTGTGCCTCAGTAGCGATGCGGTCAGCGGTCAGGGCAGCACGAGGAATCTCAATCATCGTACCAATCTCGAACTCTACCTCAATGCCATACTCAGCGAATACCTCCTTGGCAGCGTCCAGGATGACTTCCTTCTGCTGCTTCAGCTCATAGAGTGTACCAATCAGCGGAACCATGATCTCAGGCATAGGATTCTTACCCTCCTTCTTCAGCTCACAGGCTGCACCGAGGATGGCACGTGTCTGCATAGCGGTAATCTCAGGGAAGGTGATACCCAGACGGCAACCACGGTGACCCAGCATCGGGTTGTTCTCTGCGAGAGAGTCTACACGACGCTTGATATCCTCTACGCTGACACCCATCTCCTTCGCCATGGTCTCCTGACCAGCGAGATCGTGGGGAACGAACTCATGCAATGGGGGATCCAGCAGACGGATGTTCACGGGCAGTCCGTCCATCGCCTCCAAGATACCCTTGAAGTCTGCCTTCTGATAAGGAAGCAGTTTAGCGAGAGCCTTCTCACGACCAGCAGCATCCTTCGACAGAATCATCTCACGCATGGCGATAATCTTCTTGTCCTCGAAGAACATATGCTCGGTACGTGTCAGACCGATACCCTTGGCACCGAAGTTGCGGGCAACCTCTGCATCGTGTGGAGTATCAGCATTGGTGCGTACCTGCAACTTGGTATACTTGTCGCAGAGGTCCATCAGCTCCTTGAAGTCACCGCTCAGCTCAGCAGCCTTGGTGGGAACCTCGCCGGCATATACCTGACCAGTAGTACCGTTCAGAGAGATATAGTCACCCTCCTTATATACAACACCGTCAATCTCTACGGTCTTATCCTTATAGCTTACGTTCAGAGAGCCAACACCAGATACGCAGCACTTACCCATACCACGAGCCACAACGGCAGCGTGAGAGGTCATACCGCCACGTGCGGTGAGGATACCCTCAGCGGCAGACATACCGGCAAGGTCCTCAGGAGAGGTCTCGATACGAACGAGAACCACCTTATGACCATCCTTATGCCACTCCTGAGCATCGTCAGCATGGAACACAATCTGACCACAGGCAGCACCTGGAGAAGCGGGCAGACCCTGTGCAATCACCTTAGCGGTAGAGAGCGCCTTCTTGTCGAAGACAGGGTGCAACAGCTCGTCGAGCTTCTGAGGCTCGCAACGCAGGATAGCAGTCTTCTCATCAATCTTACCCTCATGGAGCAGGTCGATGGCAATCTTCACCATGGCAGCACCAGTGCGCTTACCATTACGTGTCTGGAGGAACCAGAGCTTGCCCTCCTGAACGGTGAACTCCATATCCTGCATGTCACGGTAGTGCTCCTCCAGTTTCTCCTGGATACCATTCAGCTGAGCATAGATCTCAGGCATTGCCTCCTCCATAGAAGGATACTTGGCAACACGCTCAGCCTCAGAGATACCAGCACGCTCAGCCCAACGCTGAGAACCCAGCTTGGTGATCTGCTGTGGTGTGCGGATACCGGCAACAACGTCCTCACCCTGAGCATTGACAAGATACTCACCGTTAAACACGTTCTCACCATTGGCAGCGTCACGGCTGAAGCATACACCAGTAGCAGAGGTGTCACCCATGTTACCGAATACCATCGCCATGACAGAAACAGCTGTACCCCACTCGTCGGGAATACCCTCCATCTTACGATACAGGATAGCACGCTCGTTCATCCAAGAACGGAACACGGCGCAGATAGCACCCCACAACTGCTCGATAGGATCGTCGGGGAAGCTCTTGCCGGTGCGCTCCTTGATGGCAGCCTTGAACAACTGAACGAGTTTCTTCAACTCGTCAACGCTCAGGTCCTTGTCCAGCTTCACGCCACGCTCAGACTTCACCTTCTCGATAATCTCCTCGAACGGGTCGATATCCTCTTTGTTCACGGGTTTCATCTCCAGCACGACATCACCGTACATCTGGACGAAACGACGATAAGAGTCATAAACGAAGTGAGGATTGTTGGTCTTCTTCACCATACCCTCGGCAACCTCGTCATTCAGACCCAGGTTCAGGATGGTGTCCATCATACCCGGCATAGAGGCACGGGCACCCGAACGTACAGAGACAAGCAGTGGGTTCTCCTTGTCGCCGAACTTCGAGTTCATCAGACCTTCGATATGCTTAACGGCAGCCATCACATCATCGTTCAGGAGTTCCATAATCTTCTCCTGACCGACCTGATAGTACTCGTTACAGCAATCAGTTGTAATTGTAAAACCTGGAGGAACGGGAACACCAATCAGGTTCATCTCAGCAAGGTTTGCACCCTTACCGCCCAGTTCCTCACGCATCTTTGCGTTACCTTCAGCTTTTCCGTTACCAAAGGTATAAACTCTTTTTTGGCTCATAAGATTAGCAATGTATTATTATATGTTAACATAAATTGATGTCAATAGTCCTGCAAAGATAATATAAAATTCTGATGCTTGCAAATTTTCTTGCCAATATTTGGTGATAAAGAAAAAAAGCACTACCTTTGCACGACATAAAACAAATCAATTAAAACAAACAATTAGTAATATTATGAAACCGTTAAACAAACATTTTGCGCCTAAGAGCGTTATGCCTGAAAAGGTGATTCAGTTTGGTGAGGGAAACTTCCTCCGTGCTTTTGTTGATTGGATTATCTGGAACATGGACCAGAAGACCAACTTCAATGGATCTGTTGTTGTCGTACAACCTATCGAAAAAGGTATGGTTGAGTGGCTGAATGGTCAGGACTGCCTGTACCACGTTAACCTGCAGGGTCGTGAGAATGGTCAGCCTGTCAACACGCTGGAGCGTATCGACGTGATCAGCCGTGCACTGAACCCTTACTCTCAGAATGATGCTTTCATGGCACTTGCTGACCAGCCGGAGATCCGTTTCGTCATCTCTAACACCACTGAGGCTGGTATTGCTTTCGATCCCGCTTGTAAGCTGGACGACAAACCCGCTTCTTCTTATCCCGGTAAACTCGTGCAGTTGCTGTACCGTCGTTACCAGACCTTCAACGGCGACCCCACGAAGGGATTGATTATCTTCCCCTGTGAGCTGATTTTCCTCAATGGTCACGTACTGAAGGACTGCATCAACAAGTACATTGAGCTGTGGCAGTTGCCCGCAGACTTCAAGAAGTGGTTCGACGAGTGCTGTGGTGTCTATGCTACCTTGGTAGACCGTATCGTTCCCGGTTTCCCACGCAAGGAGATTGCTGAGATTCAGGAGAAAGTGGGCTATCGCGACAACCTCGTCGTTCAGGCAGAGAACTTCCACCTGTGGGTTATCGAGGCTCCGAAGGAAGTTGCCAAGGAGTTCCCCGCAGACAAGGCAGGACTGCACGTATTGTTCGTTCCTTCAGAGGAGCCATACCACAAGCGTAAGGTAACCCTGCTGAATGGTCCGCACACCGTTCTCTCACCTGTTGCATATCTGAGTGGTGTGAACATCGTTCGTGACGCTTGCAACCATGAGGTAATCTCCAAGTATATCCACAAGGTACAGTTCGACGAGCTGATGCAGACCCTCGACCTGCCGATGGACGAGCTGCAGAAGTTTGCCGCCGACGTACTGGAGCGCTTCGACAACCCATTCGTTGACCATCAGGTAACGAGCATCATGCTCAACAGCTTCCCGAAGTTCCAGGCTCGCGACCTCCCCGGCGTGAAGACCTATCTGGAGCGCAAGGGCGAGCTGCCTAAGGGTTTGGTATTCGGTCTTGCCGCTATCATCACTTACTATAAGGGTGGCAAGCGTGCCGATGGTGCCGAGATTGTTCCTAACGACGACCAGAAGATCATGGACCTGCTGAAGGAGCTGTGGGCTACCGGTGACACCCAGAAGGTAACGGACGGTGTACTCGGTGCTGAGTTCATCTGGCAGGAGGACCTCAACAAGATCCAGGGTCTGAACACCATGGTAAAGCAGTTCCTCGACCTCATCCAGGAGAAGGGTATGCTGGAGGCTGTGAAGACAATCCTGTAATTCACACCTTATTTATATATAAAAGTGAGCCGACGCTTGGTTGGCTCACTTTTTTTTCGTACCTTTGCGTGCTAAACTTTAAAGCATACGCATGAGTGATTGTATCGAGATAAAAGGGGCACGGGTCAATAACCTGAAAAACGTAGATGTGAAGATTCCACGTAACAAACTGGTGGTCATCGCCGGTGTGAGTGGCAGTGGCAAGTCGTCACTCGCCTTCGACACCCTCTATGCAGAAGGACAACGCCGTTATGTGGAGAGTCTGTCGAGTTATGCCCGTCAGTTCCTGGGACGAATGAACAAACCCGAGTGTGACTTCATCAAGGGTATCCCCCCCGCCATTGCCATCGAGCAGCGGGTCATCTCACGCAATCCCCGCTCCACTGTAGGTACCACCACAGAGATTTACGAGTATCTGCGACTGCTCTATGCCCGCATCGGACGTACCTATTCGCCCATCAGCGGACAGGAGGTGAAGAAGCACTCTACCGAGGACATCATCCAATGCACGCAGCAATACACCAAGGGTACTAAGTTTGTGGTCATGGCTCCCATCGTCATCCCGGAGGGACGCACCCTGGAGCAGCAACTGAAGATGTATGTGCTCAACGGTTATGCCCGCATCTTCGTCAATAGTGATTTCCAGCGTATTGATGATTTTCTGAGTAATCAGAGTAATCAGAATACTCCGAGTAATCCGAGTACTCCGAATAATTACTACCTCGTCATTGACCGCCTGACGGTCGATGACGCAAAGGATGCCATCTCCCGCCTTGTCGACTCTGCCGAGACGGCTTTCTATGAGGGCAACGGAGAATGCCGGCTGATGTTCCTGCCCTCTATGATCAGCTATGATTTCTCCATGCGCTTCGAGGCGGATGGCATGAAGTTCGAGGAGCCTTCCGACAACCTTTTCTCCTTCAACTCCCCCGTGGGTGCCTGTCCTGAGTGCCAGGGCTTTGGCAAGATCATCGGTATCGACGAGCATCTGGTGATTCCCAACAGCACCCTGTCGGTATACGACGGCTGTGTGGTATGCTGGCATGGTGAGAAGATGGGCATGTGGAAAGAGGAGTTCTGCCGGCGTGCCGCGAAGGATGACTTCCCTATCTTCGAACCTTACTACAACCTGACGCAGCAGCAGAAGGACATGCTGTGGCATGGACTCCCCTCCGAACGCCATAAGGACATTCACGACCAGGTCAGCATCGATGCTTTCTTCCAGATGGTGAAGGAGAACCAGTATAAGATCCAATACCGGGTGATGCTGAGCCGCTATCGTGGTAAGACGACCTGTCCGAAATGTCACGGCACCCGTCTGAAGCCGGAGGCTGACTATGTGAAGATTGGCGGACGCAGCATCTCTGACTTGGTGCAGATGCCCGTCGTCCGACTGAAAGACTGGTTCGACCACCTGGAGCTCACAGAACAGGAGCAGCAGATCGGGAAGCGGTTGCTCACAGAGATCAACTCGCGCCTGCAGTTCCTGCTGGACGTGGGACTGGGCTACCTGACCCTTAACCGCATGTCCAACTCACTCAGTGGTGGTGAGAGCCAGCGCATCAACCTGACGACATCCCTCGGTTCCTCGCTCGTGGGTTCCTTATATATATTAGACGAGCCCAGCATCGGACTGCACAGCCGTGATACCGACCGGCTCATCAAAGTGCTCAAGGAGTTGCAGGCTCTGGGTAATACCGTGGTCGTCGTGGAGCATGACGAGGAGATGATGCGTGCCGCCGACTACCTCATCGACGTGGGTCCTGATGCCGGACGACTGGGTGGTGAGATCGTGTATGAGGGGAATATCCCCAATGACATCGCTCATTCCTCATTGCTCATTTCCAAATTCCCCAAGAGCCATACCGTCAAATACCTGTTGCATGAGGAGCAGATCCCTGTTCCCATGAGCCGTCGCCCATGGAACCAGAAGATAGACATCAAGGGTGCCCGCATGAACAACCTGCGAGGCATCAACGTCTCCATCCCCTTGAATGTGATGACCGTCGTCACGGGTGTCAGCGGCAGTGGTAAGTCGAGTCTTATCAAGGGCATCCTCTACCCTGCCCTCAAACGCAGCCTGGGTGATGTGTGTGACGCTCCCGGTGAGTATCAGGGACTGGGTGGCGACTACCAAGCGGTGCGCCATGTGGAGTTCGTCGACCAGAACCCTATCGGCAAGTCGACACGCTCTAATCCTGCCACCTATGTCAAGGCTTATGATGCCATCCGTGACCTCTTTGCCGACCAGCCGCTGTCGAAACAACTGGGCTTCACGTCACAGTATTTCTCGTTCAATGCGGACGGCGGACGCTGTGACGAGTGTAAGGGTGCCGGTGTCATCACGGTCGAGATGCAGTTCATGGCTGACCTGGTGCTGGAGTGTGAGGCATGTCATGGTCATCGCTTCAAGCACGACATTCTGGATGTGCGCTTTGAAGGAAAGAATATCGACGACGTGCTGAACATGACCATCTCAGAGGCGATACAGTTCTTTGGCGAGCACCAGCAGAAAACCATCGTTAACCGTCTCAAGCCCTTGGAGGATGTGGGACTGGGGTATATCAAACTGGGACAGAGTTCCTCTACCCTCTCCGGTGGTGAGAACCAGCGTGTGAAACTCGCCTATTTCATCGGACAGGAGAAGCAGGAGCCCACCTTATTTATATTTGACGAGCCCACCACAGGACTTCATTTCCATGACATCCAACGACTGCTCCATGCCTTCGACGCACTCATCGAGCGGGGGCATACCATCCTTATCATCGAGCATAACATGGAGATCATCAAATGTGCCGACCATGTCATCGACCTCGGTCCGGACGGTGGTGACCGTGGTGGCGACCTTGTCGTATGCGGCACACCAGAGGAAGTGGCAGCCTGCGAAAAGAGCATCACGGGAAAGTTCCTGCGTGAGAAACTAAGTTAAGATTTCCTTCTGACGATACGCCAGCCGATGGCAGCAATGATGATGCTCATCAGCGGACTCAGCAGGTTGAAGAAACAGTATGGCAGGTAGGTCAGCGTGGGAACACCCAACACCGTTGACTGTGTCATACCGCACGTATTCCAAGGTATCAGTACTGATGTCACGGTAGCGGCATCCTCACAGGTACGGCTCAGCAGACGGGTCTCGTACCCCTGGTCATCATATACTTCCTTGAAGATGTCTGCCGTCAGCACGATAGAGATAAACTGGTCGCCCGTGGTGAGGTTGAGGAAGATGCCGGTGCTGACGAGGCGAGGATGGTGGTGTCACTCAGCGGTGACAGCTTGTCACCGAAATAAGCACCGGAGATAATCGCTCCTGCCGTCCATGCCTCCGAGACATCCAACGCATGACCGATTCCCAGCAGGGCGACACCGATAGTGGCTATCGTCGTCCATGAACTGCCCGACAACAGCGACACCAGTGCGCAGATGATGCTTGCCGACACGAGGAAGAACTGGGGTGACATGATCTGTACCCCATAATATATTAAGGTGGGGACGATACCGCTGATCATCCATGAACCGGACAGCATGCCCACACAGAGCAGGATCAGCAACGTGATGGACACCTCTCCTAACGTCTTCTTGATCTGTTGTTCGAAGACCCGCCATGGTGTGCGGTATATCGCCATGGAGATACTGACACAGACCGCCATACCCATCAGCAGGGCAATCTGACTGCCACCGCTCAGCGAGTCACTGCCGAACAGGGATATGGCAGTGGCGAGGAAAGCGATGAGTATCACCACGGGGATGACAGCCACCAGGGGATGAGGAGTTTTTGTGTCTTGATTCATGATGCAAAGGTACAAAATTTTCTTGTTATGCTCCTATTAATCATGACAAAAGCATTGCTGATTCAGAATTTTATCGTAACTTTGGCACACAAAACAAAGTGGCACGCTATGAAAATCTCGGTAATTATTCCCGTTTATCAGGTATCCGCCTATGTGGAGCGGTGCCTACGGTCAGTGATGCAGCAGACATACAGTGACTTTGAATGCATCCTGGTGGATGATGCAACGGAGGATGACAGCATCGAGAAATGTGAGCGGATGATTGCTGAGTATGAAGGGAACATCCGGTTCCACATCCTGCACCATGAACGGAACAGGGGACTATCAGCTGCGCGCAACACTGGAATAGAGGCTGCCGAGGGCGATTTCCTGCTCTTTGTTGACAGCGACGACATGTTGAGTGACGACTGCGTGGAACACCTGATGGTTCCCATACAGAGAGACCCTGGTATCGAAATGGTGATGGGTGGCTTTCGGTATTTCTCCGATGTCGAGATGCCGAAGCGCAAGCGGCAGCCAGCACCATGGAAAGAGACGGACTATCCGACCAGGGAGGCTGTGCGCGACCTCTACCTGAACCCGCCACGCCCTATTCCACCAGCAGCATGGAACAAGCTGACCAGCCGTGACTTCATCAACCGCCACCGGCTGCGCTTCGAGGAAGGGATGATATGGGAGGATGTCCTGTGGAGTTTCTTCGAGATGAAACACCTGCAGCATGTGTATATCATCCCCCAGATTACCTATTACTATTATTACAGACCCGACTCCATCACCTATGGCACCAGACTGGAGACACGCCAGCAACATGCCATGAAGGTATGCGACATCATATCCTCGCATTTTACCACTGGCGACGAAATGCGAGAGGCAAACCTGTACTTTACGAGGTTCTGCTTCACCTATGTCCTTATGGAAAAGACACCCCGTCTTCGTGAAATATCCCGTCGCTTCCAGCATGCCCTCTCGTGGCGCCATCATCCACGTCAGCAGTTACTGCTCCGTGCTGCCGACCTGTTGCCTCGTAACAAAATAGGCAACCGACTGTTCAGCATTTTAAGGAATAAGATTTTTGCATAGTGGTGACTCCCGTGTTCGCCCCGTCCTCGCTTTTTAAACTATTCACCTTTTTATCTATTTTAGCCGCGACAGCGGCATAGGAAAGAGTGGTGATTTATATAGCAATACGACTGGCGGAATGAAAAATCTGCCAGTCGTATTTTTTATTACGAGCATCGAAATAAAAATTATGATACTCGTATTACTTAATAAGAGTATCAGAATTTTGAAGAACACATACGGATTTTGCAAAAACATATAACCATATAACATAATGTGGTTCAAATGCCCTTGTACAAAGGGATTGAGCCATGTTACATGTTGCTCAAACATGTAACATACATGTAACATACATATAACATTTGGGTGAGAAGCATGTTATATGTATGTTATATGTTCAGCAAACATATAACATGCTTTAAAGCCTCTGGTTATCGGGGTTTGCGCCCTGTCATGTTATAAGGTTATATGTTTTTGCGAAATTCATAAAAAATCAGTTACCGACTGAGGGGCATTCAGTTACCGACTGAAGCCCACTTTCCTACCGACTAAGGCCCACTTTCCTACCGACTGAAGCCTGTTTTCATTACGATTAACGCATCCATTTGACAGAGATATAGTTTATCATTCGTTCCGATACCTCCTAAGGGGGCACTCCGATATCTCCTATGGGTGACGCAAGACATCCTTTAGGGGGTAAAGGAACTATCCCCAAGACCCTTAGGGATAATCCCCAAGCCCCACGAAGCCCGTACCTTCAACCCTTGAAGCCCAGGGCTTCGACCCACGGAGGCGGCACCTTCGACCCACGGAGCCCGGGGCTTCGCAAGGAGGAAGCAGCACCTCACTCGTTTTTCACTCATTTTAAGGTCAAAAACGCCAATCGTTGTCACTCATGTCACCTCCTTACCACACGTAACACACTGATTTTCAAACAGTATTGCAAGGTGACAACGGTTGCAAGGGTAAAAAACTTTATGTACGCGCGTGCGAGAGATTATGCTGATTAACACCTTATTTACACCTTAAGATAGCACAATCCCCTGCAATAGACATTTGCAAGGGATTGTTTGTAGTCGATAGGGGAATCGAACCCCTATGCCAAGATTGAGAATCTTGTATCCTAACCATTAGATGAATCGACCAGCATGTCAAAGATGCTCTCAAAGGAAATCCCCACGGTTGCGGAAGGAGGGGGA
>Ga0247608_10008729_pt1 | contig 10169 bp, 7 predicted proteins | sample 176DNAGHGlowgp2_FD_193490 | JGI IMG/M metagenome (GOLD analysis project Ga0247608, IMG submission 193490) | Sheep rumen microbial communities from Palmerston North, Manawatu-Wanganui, New Zealand - 1766 DNA GHGlow gp2 | ecosystem: Host-associated > Mammals > Digestive system > Stomach > Rumen ... | reverse complement strand
TATCGGGCATCGAATTGAGCGAAGAGAAACGCCAGGAACTGCTTGGGCACTGCTATGCCAACACCGAACGTTTGCGCCGACTGCTGTCGGACGTGTCACTCATCACCCGCATGGAAGACGGCAGCCAGCTCATTGACTGCGAGGAGGTGGCAGTCGACGAGATGTTGAACATGATTGCCGAGGAACTTGAGGCATTGCCCGACGACCAGCGCATGAAGCTACATCTCGACATCAAGGAGCCCATCGTGGTTTATGGAAACCCTTCGTTACTCAACTCTATTTTCAGCAACTTGACCGAGAACGCCCTCACCCATTCAGGTGGGCAGAACATCTACATCTCGCTGCTGTCGCACGAGCGCGGATTCTACCGCATCAGTTTTGAGGACGACGGCTGCGGAGTAGATGAAGAAAAACTCCCACGCCTCTTCGAGCGTTTCTATCGCGTCGACAAGGGGCGTTCGCGCCAGCGGGGCGGCACCGGTTTGGGACTTTCCATCGTCAAACACGCCGTGCTATTCCATAACGGCGCCATCAGCGTAAGCAATCGTCCCGCTGGAGGACTAAAGTTTGAATTCACCTTGCCCGATGTTTCGGCTCGGAAAGAATGAAGAAACGTCTTTGAAAGTCTCAAAAAGCAAGCTCCCCGACTTGACCATCATACTGGTCGTCATCCCTTAATGTTGGGATTCCAGCACATCCAGCATAAAAGCATACTCCAATGCGACTTCCTTGTAGCCTTCGAAACGTCCCGAAGCGCCGCCGTGCCCATAGTCCATTTCGGTTTTCAGGTAGAGCGGATTCTTGTCTGTCTTCAAGGCACGCAGTTTGGCGGCCCACTTGGCGGGTTCCCAATACTGCACTTGGCTGTCGTGCAAGCCCGTGGTAATCAGCATAGCGGGATAATCTTTGGCTTCCACATTGTCGTAAGGCGAATAGGAAAGGATGTAGTCGTAATACTGTTTCTCGTTGGGATTACCCCATTCATCGTATTCGCCCGTGGTGAGCGGGATGCTTTCATCGAGCATGGTCGTAACGACATCGACGAAAGGCACCTGTGCAATCACGCCTTTCCACAAATCGGGCCGCATATTGACGACCGCGCCAACAAGCAATCCGCCCGCGCTGCCGCCCATGGCAAACATCTTTTGCGGCGAGGTGTAGCCCATTTTAATAAGGTATTCCGCACAAGCAATGAAGTCAAGAAAAGTGTTCTTTTTGTGGAGCATCTTGCCGTCCTCGTACCACCATCGTCCCATCTCCTCGCCGCCGCGAATGTGGGCAATGGCCCAAACGAAGCCCCTATCCAAAAGGCTCAAACGCGCCAACGAGAAATAGGCATCCATGCTGGAGCCGTAGGAACCGTAACCATAGAGCACTAACGGATTCTGTCCGTTTTTGGCCAACCCCTTCTTATACACAATCGAAATTGGCACCAAAACACCATCATGCGAAGGTGCCATCAGACGCTCAGTGACGTAATCGTTTGGGTTGTAGCCACCAACGATTTCCTGCTGCTTGAGCAAGGTCTTTGTGCGTCGTTCCATGTCCCATTCAAAGACAGACGACGGTGTGGTCATCGAGGTATAAGCAAAGCGCAATGTGACAGCGTCGAAATCAGGGTTGGCGCCCACACTGGCGGTGTAGGTTGGTTCACCGAAGTCGATATAATAGTCTGTTGCGCCGTCCCAAGTCTTCACACGAATTTTCACCAAACCGCCCTCACGTTCCTCGATGACAAAAAAGCGGCTGAAAATCGTGAAGCCTTCAATCATCACCTGATCGCGTGGGGCTATGACTTCTTCCCAATTTGGCTTTTCGGTCTGCCCGATGGGAGTCCGCATAATCTTGTAGTTTTTCTCCCCATCAGCATTGGTCTGGATGTAGAAATGCTCGCCGTAATGGTCGATGCCGTAAAGCATGTCGGGTTGGCGTGGCTGAAAAACGCGAAATTCGCCTTCGGGCTGGTCGCTCTCCAAAATCCGACATTCCGAAGAAAGCGTAGATTCCGAATTGATAATCAAATATTTCCTCGATTTCGTCTTGCTGATATAGGTGACAAACGTTTCGTCCGTTTCCTCGAAAACCGTCACATCGTCTTTAGGGGGTGTTCCAAGCCGATGCCGCATAATCTTGCAGGGTCGCAATGTGTCGTCTTTCACGCCGTAAAACAATGTCTTGTTATCGCTCGCCCAAACCACATTGCCCGAAGTGTTTTCGATTGGCTCGCCCACCAATTTTTCCGTCTCCAAGTCCTTGACAAACACGGTGTAAATCCTTCGGCTCACCGCGTCCACCGAATAAGCCAAAAGCCTGTCGTCCTCGCTCAAGCTGACCTCGCCAATGTCAAAAAAGGCGTGACCTTCGGCCAAGGCATTGCCATCAAGAATGATTTCTTCCGGTGCCTCCAAACTATGCTTTTTGCGGCAATAAATAGGATACTCCTTCCCTTCCTCGAAGCGCGTATAATGGTAATAGTCGCGGATTTTGATGGGCACGGAGTTGTCATCTTGCTTGATGCGGCCTGTAATTTCCTTAAACAGCTGTTGCTGAAGCGGTTCTGTGTGTTTCAGACAGGCATTGGCGTATTGGTTTTCGGCTTCGAGATAAGCGATAACTTCGGGGTTTTTGCGCTCGTTGAGCCAATAATAGTTGTCGACACGGGTGTGGCCGTGCATCGTCATCGCGTGGGGACGGATGGCGGCCTTGGGTGGGTTCGGTAAAGTATTCATTGGCTCGTATGGGTTCAGAACGACAATGTAAGCCCGAGTGACGGAAGGACAGGCAGTTGCCGTGCCACATCGCTGGTGATCAAGTTGACGTAAAACACGTTGTTACGGTTGTAGACGTTGGTCACACTGAGGTCGACCTCCAGCATGACGTGCTCCGTGAAGAAGAACTTACGCTTCACGTCGATGTCGAAGCGATGGTAGGTGGGCAGACGGCCTTGGTTCAGTTCGCCATAGAGCACGCCCAGTTCGCCGTTGGTGGTGGTATAGTCGAAGTTGATGCCATTCTGGAAGGAATAGTACTCATAGAAGCCTTGCACCTGGGTGAACGGGAAGCCTGTGCCGAAGTTCCATCGTCCGCTGAACTCCCACTGACGTTTTGAGCCTGCAGTGTAGGTCAACAGGATGTTGATGTTGTGACGGCGGTCGAAGTGAGGGGCATATTGCACCATCTCCACGCCACCTTCCACGGCCTTTTCATATTCTCTGGTCACAAAGCCCAACGCATAGACGGCCCACAAATACCAATGCTGGTTTTCAAACTTCAACGAAATATCGCAGCCATAGGCATCTCCCGTTTCCTTGATGAAGTCTTTCTTCAACAGGTCGGGGATGTGGGAGTTTTGCTCCGTTTCAGCGTAAATCTTATTTCTGTTGATGTTGGTCAGCTGTACGAAGTCTTTCCAGTAGCCTTCCACATTCACAGTGATGTTTTTATTCACATCAAATTCGGCGCCCAGGATAAAATGATTGGCCTTTTGAAGGTAGCTCTTGATAGGCTTCCCATTAAAGGTATTGGGCATGTTGTCGACGCCAGAAAGGAAGCCATAGAACAGGTTAACCACGTCGCGGTCGCTGGTGGCGGCCACGAAGTTTTGCGAATACATGCCTGCTGCCGCTTTAATACGAAGCCAATCGGTGGCGTTATATTTGAGAGCCAGACGCGGCTCCGGAGACAATCCACCGAGGCTAACAGAAGGATAATATTGCAAACGGAAGCTAGGCTCGATCAAGAACTTGCCCAAGGAGGCCTTATACTTCACATAGACGCCCAACTCCGTTGAATTCTCGTCCTCACCTCCAATCTTTTGATGGCCATAGACGCTATAGGTTTCGTAGTTCGTAGTATAACCCAACATCTCAATACCATACTTCAGCGTGCTCTTTCCAAAGAACTGCGTGAAGTCGAATCCTGCATTAAAGCCGCTGATATTGCTTTTACGGGCCGGGCTGCTCTCATCGATCATCCAAGAAGAATAGGAGGAATAGGCAATGTTACCTTCAATCATCACAGGCGCTTTGCCGGGTATCACCAAGAAATTGGCGCCGGCACCATATGAATTCCAGCCGAAGTCCGACAAAGCCTTGTAATTGTTCACGCGGTCACGGAAATAAAAACCAAAGAAATTCACCTTACTGCCATTGGGGGCGTTGATAGAAATCTTGCCGTACACATCCTGGAAGTTAAAAGGCAGGACAGTATCGTAAGCAGGCCTGATGATCGTATCGTTTGGCTGAAAGACCGTGTCGTTCCGATGGCCCATAAACGCAGCAAACATAGGTTTATAAATGGCTCGGCTGGTCTGCTCCAGATAAGAGTTTTTGGCAGAGAGGATAAACGACACCGAGACATCGTCGGGCGTCTTGGCTTTCTTCAGGGGACCTTCCAGCAGCACCCTAGCACCAAAGGTGTTACCACCAACTTTACCCGAAATGCGTTTCTTGTTACCATCGCGGGTGGAGATGTCCATGACGGATGAGATACGTCCACTATATTCGGCACCAAAGCCGCCCGTGTAGACATCGGCATTGCGGATAATGTCAGTATCGAACACCGAGAACAGTCCGATGGAATGGAAGGGGTTGTAAACCACCATGCCATCGAGAATCACCTTGTTTTGGATAGGCGAGCCGCCACGGATGTAGAGCTGACCGCCTTGGTCGCCCGTGAAGACGACACCGGGCACCACTTGCAGGTATTGGGCAAAGTCGGCCTGGCCACCCACGCTCGGTATCTTGGTGATGGTTTTGGGCGTCACCGTGATGACCGAAGTCTTCGTCTCCGTGCGAGCCTCGATCTTGTCAGCTGTAATCGTCACCGTTTCCAGCTGCTGGCTCGTCTCTTTCAGGTAATACTTGCGGCTGAAGGTTTGGCCTTTCGACAACGAGAAGTTCTCAGAAATGGTGTCATAACCCACACTGGTAATCAGCAACGTATAATGTCCGTCGGGAATACGGTTAATGTTGAAATAGCCGTTCTCGTTGGTTGAGCCGCCATAGGTAGTACCTTTCAAATAGACATTGGTGAACATCATCGGCTCGCCCGTGGATTCCTCATACACGAAGCCTTTGATGGTATTGTCTTGTGCCCAAAGGGTAAGTGTCCCCACAAGAAGAAATAGAGTCGTGAGAAGCAGTTTGGAGAAATAACGATTACTCATAGCGATATCAGATAATTTATACTTATGCAAACCTAGTATTGAATTGCAAAAATACAAATTATTTCAAACAACCGCTCAAAATAGTAAAAAAAACGCTTGAAATGAGAAAAATTCGTCTTTATCCAACTTATTACCCTATTTCACAAACGCATCAGGGCAAGTTAAAAGAAATGGGAGAAAAAGCTGTCAAACCAGCTGTGGGTGGCCTCATAGTGATACAAGAGGACACTGCCGCACAAGGTAAGGACCAACAGGATGGCTTTTATCCAATCCTTTACAGGCAGCACCATAACTCCGATGAGGATGAGCATCATGGGCCAAAGACGCCACAAAAGGGTCCAACTGAACTCAAAGACGTTGCAAGCGGCCAAAAGGGCGACCACTCCAATAAAAAGGAGGATGATTCCTGTAAACAAATTCCTGCTTTTCATGATTGCTTAGCTTTAGGGAGGATTAAGATAAGTCCGAGAACGATCAGGGCGATGGGCCATATCATCTGCCAATTGAATTCAGGCACAAAGCGGTGTAGCAATCCCAGCGCGCCCAATCCGATGAACGTCAAGCCAATTACCATGCTACCGCTGTTCTTCTTTGGCGCTTGGGATGTCTCTGAAACGAAAGTCTCAACGCCATCGGACGATGGCTCAAAGCGGCCTGCGGGCATCACAATCCAGAGGATGATGTAGAGCCAGAGTCCAGTGCCGGCAAACAGGATCATAAAAGCCAACAGGAGTCGCAACAGCGTGGCATCCATGCCGAAATAATTAGCCAATCCGGCGCAAACGCCGCCAATCACTTTGTGTTGGGTGTCTCTTTGAAGTTTCTTTTCCATCGTTGTCTTGTTTTTTGTTGTTTAACAATTGAACCGAAGTCACAATATCAAACATTGTGCAAATAACGCCATTTCCTTCCAAATTGTCATGCTTTCGTGTGGGTTGTAACCTTGCAACCTCGCAAATGACATAAAAAAGGCCGTTCCGAAGAACGGCCAATGACTATGAAAAACAAAACATTATTTCAATTAGGTCTTACTTCCTTACGATAAACTTCTCGGTCCTTACGGTGCGACCATCAACCTTAAGGTTGCAGAAATAAATGCCTTCGGTAAGGTCAGCCACCGACAAGACGGCTTGACCTTGTAAACTGTTCAGATCCTGGCTCATCACCTCTTGGCCCAGCAAGTTGTAGACCGAAACGGAGGCGTTGACAACGCTGGGCAGTTCATAGTTGAACCGTACCACCGACGAAGCGGGATTAGGATAGGCATGGCCCAAAACCACCTGGTTCTCATCAATGCCCTCAGCGCCATAGGCGAACCACATTTCAAGGCAGATGGCATTGTCGGGGTCATCCGAAGGATAGGCATAGTAACGTACAATGGAAGTGCCGACAAGGAAGTTTGCAGGGTCTCCCGAATACGTGGGGTCGATTTGATGATGGAAAGACAATAGGCCTGCCAACGAAACCGAATTACCTTCCAACTCGTTGGGACGGCTGATGGTCACCGTCGGGTTGTAGCAACTGCCCCAGCAGAAAGAATTCTCTGTGCCAGGAACCATTTGGATTTCTTCCTTCATGACCACCACCGAAAGCGTTTGGTTGGTTAGATTCCTGAGTTGCATTTCCTGCGCCAATTCACCTGTCATATTAGGTTCAGAAGGGCAGATATAGACCTCATTGTTGGCGAAGACTCGTCCATCCAACTCAAACTGCAAGGTCTGTGCTGACGCAAAGGCTACTAAAGCCAAAAAAGCAAGGGTAAAAATAGATTTTTTCATCATAGCGTATAATTTTAATTGTTCATTATTCCTAATTCAACCTGCAAAAATGCAAAACTTTTCCCAATCTTGCAACAAAAACATTGCCATTTTTTGAAAAATATCTATTTTTGTGCAGAAAAATCACACAAACACCATAAACAAATGAAAAAAACCACCCTTATCCTTGCATCATTGATGATGCTTTTTGCATTGAAAACCAACGCACAAAACGAAAGAATCCTGCTGCTTGAGAGTTTCACTAACACAAGCTGTGGATATTGCGGCATGTACAATCCAGCCATGGATGCCCTCATCGCCACCAATTCTGACAAGATTGCAGCTATCAAGTACCATGTAAGTTGGCCTTCGGACCAAGACCCGATGTATCTTCATAACACCTCTGAAAACAACTCAAGGACAAGTTATTATGGAGTGAATGGCGTGCCTTTTGTCGTCATCGATGGCACCCGTTTCTCTGGTGGTCCCAACCAAGTCACACAAAACGTCATCAACCAGCTCTCAGCCCTCGAATCCCCTATGGAACTACGGTTGTCATACGAGGTGAACGAAGCACAAAACACCATCACCGTGCATGTGATGGGACGCGTCACTACGGACATCAACGCCACCTGCAAGCTCTATGTCGGCGTCATCGAGAAGGAAATCCATTTCACCGCTGCTCCCGGCAACAACGGCGAGCGTGACTTCTACAGCGTGATGAAGAAAATGCTGCCCAACTCCACCGGCACTGCTCTTGGCGAGTTGATGGCGGGTGATTACTTCTCCTACACTTTTACCTGGGAGCTGGCCAACATCTACAATATGGACCAACTGGACGCCATTGCTTGGGTGCAAAACACGAACACAAAGGAAGTGTATCAGGCCTGCAAGTCGAGCCAGACCCTCGTGCCTTTCTTTGCCAACGAAGCCAGTGCAAGCGAAATCAGCAACATGAAGAGCGTCAACTGCAGCGGCTTGGCACATCCCGAGTTCTTGCTGACCAACAACGGCAGCAACATTTTGACCTCCGCCGCATTGGAAGTGCTCGTCAATGGCGAGACATTGAAGACCATGACTTGGACCGGTAACCTGCCAACGCTCGCTGCCGAAGTCGTCGAATTGGGCGAAATCAGCTTCCCTGTTGAGGAATTAGACACGCTCGAAGTGAAAGTCGTCAGTATCAACGGCAGCGACGACGACGTCCCGAGCAACAACAGCACCTCCTATAGCTTCAAGGGCGCTCCCGACATTGCCGGCAAGGAGCTGAAACTCACTATCCGCACCGATGCCAACCCACAAGAAACCACATGGCGTGTGACCAACCTCACCACCGGAGAAGTGGTTCTCGAAGGCGGTCCCTACGACACACCCAACCATAAATACGATGAAATCCTTAATGTGACGGAAGACGGATGCTTCGACTTCACCATCTTTGACGCTGGCGGCAATGGCTTTTCAGGTAGTGGCGTATACGGCTTTAGAGCTGGCAACCACACCGTTTTCTCAGGAAAGAGATTTGGCTATAGCGAAAGCAACGAGTTCAGCTACGAAGTGGTGGATGGCGCCGCAGAAACCGTGGAAGCCACGACGAGCATCTACCCCAACCCCACTTCGGGCGTGGTTAACATCGTCAGCAAAGGCGAGCAAAATGTCACCATATATAATATTGTAGGACAGCGCGTCTTCGAAGGCGTGAACAATGGTTACCTACAAATCGACATGAAGGCCTACGGCGCTGGCATCTATGCCATCCAGGTGGGCGACACGATACAGAAAATCGTGGTGAAATAATGCTCAAACACGTTCATTTAGAACAGGTTGACTCAACCAACGCCTACCTGCAACGGAAGCAGTCGGAGGCCGACATCCGCAACTGGGTGGTGAGTGCCGACGAGCAAACCGCTGGCAAAGGCATGGGGAGCAACGGATGGGAAAGTGAGGTTGGAAAGAACCTCACTTTCTCTTTGGCTTTGGACATGGGTTTTCTGCCTGCCGAGCGACAGTTCCTGCTCTCCGAGGCCGTGCCCTTGGGGATTGTGGAGGTGCTGGACGAATATTTTGAAGGCATGTCATACCGAGGCCTGCTGTCCATAGATACGCTCCCTCCTTCCGTCGGTCGGTATGACATGGACAGCAGGGCGAGTGTATCTATGCCTTCAAGATTCAGCATCAAGTGGCCCAACGACATTTATTACGGAAACCACAAGCTCGCTGGCATCCTCATCAACAGCACGATAAAGGCCAACATGATGGACGTCTCCATCATCGGCATCGGACTGAATGTCAACCAAATGAAGTTTCAAGACTGGCCGACACACCCCATTTCACTCAAGATGATAACGGGCAAAGATCATGATGTGCAACCGCTGATGGAGCAAATCGTGGAACGCATTATAATAAAGGTGGAACAACTGAAGTCCGACCCGAGTATCATCGAGCAAGAATACCTAAAACGATTGTTCCGCTACCGTACTTGGGCGGATTATGAGGCTGACGGGAAAGTTATGCGGTTGTTTATGACAGGGATAGACGCATTCGGGCGGCTGATGATGACTGACGAAGGAAACAATTCCTATTGTTTTGACATTAAGGAAATTAAATTCATTATTTAAGAATGTTTTCCTTTATAAAAGAGACGCGATAAATCGCGTCTCTACAAAAAAAACAGCCGACGATGAGTCGGCTGTTCTTGTATTGCGATGAAACGATTTGTGATAGATTGGTTTCAGATTGGTTTCCCTTAACTCCACCTGTCGCTCCAGGCCTGTTGGTCCTTACGCCATTCCTTCAGCGACTGCACATCCTCTTCGGTGACGTATTTCTCTTCAACGGCCTTGTGAATCAGTGTCTCGTAGTTCGACAAGGTGACCAGCTGGCAGTTTTTCTCCTCGAAGTTCTTCTTGGCGAGGTCCATCTGGTAGGTGAAGATGGCCAGCATGCCTTTCACCTCAGCACCGACCTCACGCAAGGCGTCCACTGCCATAAGGCTCGACTTGCCTGTGGAGACCAAGTCCTCGATAACTACCACCGACTGGCCTGCGTTGATGACGCCCTCTATTTGGTTCTGCATGCCGTGCGACTTCTTCTCGGAGCGCACATACACGAAGGGCAGTCCCAGTTCCTGCGCCACCAAGGCGCCTTGAGCGATGCCCCCTGTGGCCACGCCTGCGATGACATCAGGCTTGCCGAAGTTTTGCACCAGCTTCTCCACAAACTGCTGGCGGATGTAGGTACGCACGGCA
>Ga0247608_10008728_pt1 | contig 10170 bp, 8 predicted proteins | sample 176DNAGHGlowgp2_FD_193490 | JGI IMG/M metagenome (GOLD analysis project Ga0247608, IMG submission 193490) | Sheep rumen microbial communities from Palmerston North, Manawatu-Wanganui, New Zealand - 1766 DNA GHGlow gp2 | ecosystem: Host-associated > Mammals > Digestive system > Stomach > Rumen ... | reverse complement strand
GATTTGATGTTGTTGCATCATCTTTATTTTCCTCTTTTTCTTCCTTTTTCTCTTCTTTAGCTTGTTCTTCTTCAGGTTTTTGCTCTTCTTTAACTTCTGTTTCTTCCTTCTTTTCTTCTATCTTTAAATCATGAAGTTTTAATTGATTGTTTTCACTAAGATCTAGGTACGCTTCACATGTAAAGTATTTATCTCCTTCTCCTTTCATTGTTATTAAAAGACCATTAGCTGTTTTACTAACTGAGTGAGAAGTAATCATATTTAATCCATCATCTGATCATAAACATACTCTAACTCCGTAACGAGTAACGATATCTTTTATGATTTCAGCGTTAGGAATAATTATATAATCTTTTAGTTTTTCAACTTCTTCATCATCTGCATCGTTAATAAAATATCCTCGCCAGTTTCAGTTTTGGAAGTACCAACTTTTTACGTCTGGAAGTTTATAATAGGTATCTCCATTTAATGTTGTGATTTTTTTTGTAGCATTTGCATCAAAAGTTTTAGTAAGCTGTTTACAATTTGTATCTCCAGAATCACTACAATTAAAGAAATCTATTTTTGTTATTTTTTCATTTTCAAAGTTCTTAATACTGATACTATTGTTTTCTCAAGCTTCTCCAACAAAAGTATAATTGTCGTTAAAATCTATAGGGAATCATAGCATTGCATTTTTTACGAAGATACGAGGTGTTCATTCATCAGATAAGATAATATTTTCTTGATTCTCATCTGTGAAATTTGATTGAATTCTTTTTACTTCTACTAGAGGATATCCTGAATATATTGATTCAATTGTTCATTCTACGATATAAGTTCAAGAAAGATTTGTGATGTTATTTAATGATATTGTTTTACTTTTTAGTAGAAAGATATCTCAAGATGCTGTAGCTAGAGAGTGTGTATAATTGAGAAGGTCTCCATCTGCAGATAGTATACCTTCTTCTTGGATTTCTTTTCAGATTTCGTATGGGTTTTCAATTTCAGGTTCTATAAATTCTTGAGTAAGTATTTTATCTTTATAGAAGTAAGCTCCGATTCATAAGATGATTAATAGTATAATTACAACCCAAAGAGTAGCATGTCATCAGCTCTCTTGTTTTGGTTGTTGTCTTATCGTTCCTCAAGAAAAAGTACCTCTATTTTGTTGTTTACTGAAAAAATCTTGTTTTTGCATTAAATGGTTTTTTAATGAATAAAACATTATCATTTTAGAAAAAGAAATAGGTTTTTCAATGTTTATTTTATGCTCAAAGAACATAATAAATACCTAGTGTTGAAGGTACTGCTATTCGGAAAAATACATTTTCAGTACTTTTTAAACTATTATATTTTTTAGAATCTTTTAATAAGAGGCTTTCTTTGTCTATACTAATAATTTTATCTCAAAGAAGTGTTTCAACTTTATGTATGTTATCCAAAATAAGATAAGTACTTTTTATATAATCGCAATTTCACTTTGTGAAAATACTTTTCATTAATGCGATATTTGGATTTCCTCAAAGTTTTCTAACATCTATTCATTTAGTGTGTTGTGCTTTTGCAAGAAGATAAATCATTTCATCTATATCTTGAACTATTTCTTGTTCTTTAATGAGTCTTTGTTTCTTTAATTTTCTATGAATTGGAATAATAACCAAGAAAATAATTAGATAGAAAACAATAATTCGGAATAGAATTCATCCTACAAGATTTGAAACTCAGAATAATGCTGAAAATTCTGTTATAAACCATGTATAACCATCAGATATAGATGATAGAATTTTTTGGAAGTCCATGTGTCAAGAATTTAGTAAATAAGATGTTTCGGTTCAAATACGAATATAATTTTTTTATCTTTTTCTGCAAGTGGAAGTATATTCCTTCGGAAAAGGGGAATTTTGTGATTTACAGCCCATTTTCATAGAAGTTTTCAATTATAATGATCTCATGTTTTAGGAAATCTTAGTGTTGCTCAAATTAATTGTTTTGGGATGTCGATTTGATATTTTCCGAATACTTGCATTCCTGATTCTACAATCTTTTTTTCTAGTTTAAGTTCTTTTTCTCGAAATTTTGTATTAGTATTGAAGATATAAAAACGTTGATGTGCTAAAAATAATGTCCATCATTTTAGCATGTGGAATCATGAATCACTTCAAGAAATCCATTTAATTATCATTCAGATATCTTTTTCTTCAATTGGAATTCCTAGTTGAGAAAATAGACTAGAAATAGTGCTTTTATTGATCATTTCTTTTGTAATTGTTCGTTCGTATGCTTTACTTATATTTCGATATGGACAAATTTTTAATGGGGTGAGATAATTTTCTTTTTCTAAATTTTCTAGTTCTTGATAAATAGTATTTCGACTTTTGAAAAAATTATTTTCTGTTTTTCAGAGTTTTGAAAGAGGAAAGATGTAATTGTGTCTTAGTTCATTTCTTAGGCTAGTTGATGTATCAAAATTGGTTTTGTCTTCAAAATATGGAATGCTATATGTTTTACATACTTCTTCAATTTTTTCTTTTGGATAAGAGAGAAGAGGCCTAATTACTTGTGTGTTCTTTAATAGGGGATGCCATGAAATCGTCTTCATATTGAGAAATCAATTCATTCAACATCAGCGAATCATATTCATCATAGATGTTTCTATTCTATCTGTAAGATTGTGTCAGAAAAGGATATAATTGATTTTTTTTGATTGGCAATATGTGTCGAATTCTTGATATCTTCGAGTTCTAAGGTCTTCTTCGGTATTCTTTGTTTTAATTGTTCTGTGAAACACAGTAAGATTGTAATTTTTTAAATATTCTTTGATTTGTTTTTCTTCATCATCACTTTCTTTTCTAATTTTGTGGTTGCAATGAAGAATGTGGATGTTTTCACTATCCCGCCCCTTTTCTTTATAAAAAAGGACTAGAAGGGAAAGAAGCGTTATACTGTCACTTCATCATGATAGTGCAATTGCTAATTTAGGATTTTCGTTCTTTTGAAATAATTTTTCAAGAATTGGAAAAAATTGTGGAAATTCTTCTTTTAATTTTGAGTTTATTTTAAAAGTAGGTTTCATTATTTTTTTGTGATAAATTACTTGTAGTATATTAAAATTAGAGGAGTTTGTAAAGATAAAATTGATAGCAAATTTTATAGTTTTTGTATTGTTTTATTTGGGTTAAATAATTCATAGAAAATTGCTAAAATTCCTATTTTTTTGTATAATTATGTAATGTTTTATGTATTGAAATTTTTAATATGACTCCAAAGCCAAAAGACAGGACAGTTGAGGATATGATATCTCAAGCAGATCAAATCCGTTCTCAATTAGAATCGTTAAAATCTTCTTCAGAAAAAGCAGATAAGCAGAAAGAAAAAGATTTAGAGGAACAATTATGAAATCTTTGAAAAGAAGTTACTGCTAAATTAGATTCTTCTGATCTTACTCATGTGCAAAGAACTAAATTAGAGGCATTAAAACTTACACTTTCTCCTTTTATGAATGAATTGGCAAGTTTACAATGAGCTGTTGAACAATCAAATAATTGAAATCAAGAAGATGAAGAGCAAGGAAATAATTGAAATTCTTGAACTAATAATAGAGGTACTCAAGGGAATACTCCATCTCAAAGTCCAACAGAAAACCAATCAGATGAATCTTCAAATGAAGAAAAATCTTGGTTAGGAAAATCTTGGGATTGGACTAAGGAGCAATGGCAGGATGTTTGGGATAAAGAAAAATGGTCAAATGAAGCATGATTAAATGTTTTGCGTACAGCATGATTTGTTGCAACAGGTGTTTGAGCTGCTGCTCTTATTTATAAATGATTTAAAAAACTATTTGGTTCTGATGAAGAGGAAATAGAAGAGGAAGAAGTTGAAGAAAAGCCAAAGAAAAAGAAGAAAAAGAAGCACGATGATGATAATGATGGAGAAATGTCATGGTGGAAGAAGTTTTTAATTTGAGCTTGAGTAACTGTTTGAACTGTTGTTGGATGAGTTGAGGTTTATAAGCATTGGAATAAGATATCTTCACGGGTAAAAGAGAAACTTTGATTGTCTCTTACTTTTGATGAAGCAAGACAAAAAGTGGAAAGTGAAGTGCGTAATTGAAAAGTTGATGATGATCATTTTTGAGTTTTTAATGCACATTTTGAGTGAGGAATTACTTTTGATGAACAAACACAAGAGATTTGTTCATATGGACAAAGAACAAAGATTGATAAAAATAGTAAAAAATTACAATGAATGGATGTTGAATTTCCAAGTTGGGAAGAGATGATTCATGCAGCAAATATTGTTAATTTTGCTAAAAGAATGTTGAGATGAAGAGGTGCAACATCTACACCATTCTGTCAAACTGAGTGGTGAGGAGATATTGCATTTAATTGTTCTGTAAATTGAAAACAGGATTTTCTTGCTGCAAATAATTCAAATGAATGGTCTCGAATTCTATGAACATTCTGAACTGTTGGATGAGGACTTTTATGAGGATACTGTGCTTGAGTACAATGAGCTGCAATTTGAGCAGTTTGAGGATGAGTATGAGGTTATGCTTTATGAGCATATATAGATAATAATTCTTCAGCGTGACGTTGTTGTGCTACTATTGCTAAATGAGCAAATTTTGATCGTTTTCTAATCTATTTGAATTGACAAACTGATGAGAACGGTAAATCTCTTTGGGAAGCTGTAGGAGAACAACATGTTGATACCGGTTGAAGCCCTATTAATGGTGTTGTAGATAATTGAGAAGAGTGAACAGCATGGGATGGTGTTTTGGCTGAAATTGAAAATTCATTTTGAGAAGATCAAAGTTGAAGAAGAAATTTAAAAATTGAGTGGAATGAAGCAAATCCAGAGGAATATAAAATTCAATCTTATGGTCATGAATTGAAGTTAACATTAAAATGATGACCTAAAAAGAAATGAGAAGCGATTGATTACAGTAAAATTGAGAGTATTCATATTGAGAAGTACGATGAATATCATAGTCGATGAGATTGATTGGATATTGATTTCCCTCATACAGAAGATGGTTTAAAAGAAGCTATTAGAGTTGCTAATCTAACTAATATGATAGTTGAAGATTGGAAATGAAAGGGATGAGAAGCTTATCCATTTGCTTATTGAAGATATAAAACACCATTTAATTTGGATATTGATACTGATTGAAATTGAGGTTCTGCTGTTTTGTCTCATTCGATGTTAGAAAAAAGATTCCCTACAATTTTCAACGATTTATGAGAGTATCCTTATGTTAGATGAGTTTTCTGAATTCAAGAGGAAATGCATGATCAGGCTGTTCATGATAAGGCAGAAGGGTCTCAATATATAAAATTTTTGCATCAGATAGGTAAATGAAGTTTTTGGAAAAAAGTTTGATAACTTTTATTTGTTATAGATTATTCCGATGAATACAGATGAAAAAGAAATTAGCTTAGGTCATTTAAAAAATGATAGGGAGTCAATTCAAAGACTTGAGTTTATTATTAATAATTTCAGGTCACAGATTTTTCAAATATTTATAGAGGATTCAAATGATGTTGAGTTTAGGTGAGTTGAAGGAGATATCTTAATATGAGTTTATGTAAAATGAAAGTTCTTTAGATATATTACTCCAGAAGATTGGAAGGAATTGACGGATTATTACGATAATGTAAAAACAGTTTCAGCTGAAATTCAGCCAAAATCTATTGATAATGATGTTCTTGTTGTTCAGGTTAAGAGAACAGATAATGAAGAATAAAATAATTTAAAAAAGAGAAGAACAATAGTGATATTTATCTTCTCTTTTTTTTATTATTTAACAATATTTCCATGCGGAGTTCCTTCATTATATCAGCTTTGTGTTTGTACTCATATAATTACTTTTCCTTGATATTCCTCAATGTTTTTGGCTCAAACATATGTCATTGATGATTTTAAACCAGAGATGAGTTTTTCACACACTTCTCAAACAGTTCACATTCATTCTCTTAAGTAGATTCTTGATGTTGAAATACCTTCATTAAATACATTTCTAAGAGAAATGTCGTAAAGTGATTGGTTCTTGTTTCTTCCAAGTACTGCTTTTGCAGAAGCCATTCCGTAGTTCTCTTTATAAAGTTTTCAGTTTTCATCATATTTAACTTCTCCAACTGATTCTTTAGTTCAAGATAGCATAGTTCATAGCATTACAAATTTTGCTCAAGCAGCAAGTGCCAAACAGAAATCTCTTGTGAATTTTATTCCTCCATCGGCAATTACAAATCATCACATTTTATTTGCAACTTTTGAACATGCATAAACGGCTGAAAATTGAGGTCTTCATACTGCTGTCATCATCCTTGTTGTACACATAGCTCAAGGTCCAATTCCAACTTTTACACCATCAGCTCATGCTTCAAGAAGCGCTTTTGTTCCTTCTTCTGTACATACATTTCCTGCAATAATTGATAATTCTTTTCAGAAGGGGAGATTTCTAATTTTTTTGATTGCTTGAATCATTTTTTCTTGGTATCCGTGTGCAGTATCCAAGATAAAAATTCTTACTCAAGCTTTATAATATTCTTTAATGTGTTCGATTTCTACTTCTTCAAAACATTGATTTATTCAGATTGCAATACCGATATTTAATTTTCTTTTAAGTAGTGTTGATTCTTTTGAAAGGGTATTTTGGAAATTAAAGAGACTTTCATCGTTGAAAAATGTCCTTCTGATGATATCTTTTTTATATATAATTCCTTTAAATATTGTTCATTCGTAAATGAATGCATTGTCTTCTCCTTCAGTTAGTAAGTATTCGTATAGTTCTTTGAATCCTTTTAAAACAGTAGTGTTATCAAGTGATTTGAAAATTATTCAGTCTTCTCATGATTCAAATATGAATGAAGATTTATTGGTTGTTCTTGGTTTGATAATCTCAAATTGAACAAATCTATCCTGTTTGCGAAGATCTGATTCTGTGTAGTATCAAAGTGCTTCTGTTCCTTCATCATTAATTAAAACAACACATCAATGGTTTTTTTTATTAATTAGATCTAGAGCAAATCCTACCGTTTCATTTTGTTTAACGGTTAATGGGGTATCGTATTCTATAGATGAATTAAAAATGTGATGAACAATATTGAGTTTGGTTTCAAAGTTCATGTCTTGAGGGAGTATTCAAAGTCCTCAGTATCTTGATAATGTTTCACACATCCTCTTTCAACTTACAGCATTCATGTTCGCAGAAATTATGGGAATCGTAACATCTTTGAGTATTCAGTTATTGACGCTACATTCTTTTCTTGATGTGATGTTTGAATAATTTTGATAGATAAATACATCATTAAATCCTAACTCTTTATTTTGATCTTCAGGATATTTAAATTGCATGTTAGAATAGAGGATAAAGTAAAAAGATAAGAATACTATATAGATTCTTTATTCTCTTTTCAAGCTTGTAAGTTTAAAAATGTAATAATTATTCTTTTCTGTCGTAGTAATTACACATTCTGTGGTAATCAATTGGATTTAATTTTAGTCCTGCAAAAAAACTTGTTGTTTCTCCAACGAATGAAAATGTTGAAATAGGATCTCATATGATTTTATAGGTATGAATTTTTTGAGTCCATTCTTTTTTTTGTAGTGTATCAGTTAACATTAAGATGAAGATTTTGTTTGGTGCTGAACCTGGATTAAATGTACAGCAGTAATCTACTTTTCTATGTTTTGCGACGATATAACAAAGGGTTCATCAAAGGGAGTGTCAACAAATCCATTTCTTATATTCAGGATGTGATTTTCTTACTTGATCGAATAATTGTAAACTTCATGTTACTCTTGGATCAATGGCATTAACTCAAAGAATTATTTGAGCATCGGATAGAATATCTTTTGTTTCATTAATTTCTGTCCCTCTATAACCAATGATACAGATTTTTTCTTTGTGGTTTAGATAAATACAATGAAATGGGGTATTGTAGGTTGGTTCTAGATAGTATTCATCTACTTGATATGGTCTTTTTTCTGGTTCCATATAAGAATAACTTGTGATTTTTGCACAAAGAAGATCTTGAGGTGGAAGTTGAATTCCTTTTTTAAATTTACTATGACTAATTAATGTTGCTATAGTGTTTTTTGCTGAAGGAGCAAGTTCAGAAAGGTCTGATTTCATCGCAGACATTTCTTCTTCTCCAGAGATATTAATAAGATCCATTCCTTTTGTTGCAGCTTGTTGTGCTAGTGATACTCATTTTTCTCAAGAATTTGTTATGAGCTTTTTTCCTTTACGTCAAAAATTCCTTGTTGTATCTCAGGCCATTGTTTTGATATCATCCCATATAGACTTAATTGTCATCTTCGTCCTTAAAGATATCTAAAAGACTTTGTTCACTTAAAACATCAATAGTTGCATTCATTATTTCTTCTTTTTTTGCTGAGTCATATTGTTTTCTTTTTCAGAAAAGTAATCCGATAATACTTACTTTTGAATCATCTATAAGATCTTGTTTTAGATAGAGTGTATTTCTATCAATTGCTATATCAGTTACTCATGAAGCTCATAGTTCGTTAATTTTTTCTTTAGCTGCTTTTGTAAATATTCTTAAATCGTATGGATTATTGTAAGTAACCATATTATCTTGTATAGATTGGTTTTTCATTTTTGTGATTTCAAAGAAGTATTTTAGTAATTTATAAACAAAAAATATTAGGAAGATAAATAATGCAATTCAACTAATCCAACGGAAAAAAGTTCCTACAACTCATGGTATAATGAGAGTTATTAGGAAGAAAATAAGTAATGATACCATTGGAATTGATCTAACAAATCCTGCGAAATCTTTAATTGTAAAAGATTTTTGTTTATGAAGTCTTATGTATACTAAAGAACGAGTAATACTTGTTTCTTTAGGAATTGTTATTTTATGAACAAAAAAATTATCGTTAATCATGTGGTCATTATCGTAAGTTTCTATTTCAGCTCCTTGGATTACGGTATTCCAATTGGTTTTTTGAAAAGAGTATTTAATATCCATATCAATACTTAGAATACTGATGAATCCAATCTTTTGAAGAAAATCAATGGTTTCTGGAAAGAAATCATTACTTTCTGAATACTGTAATCATAGTTTTGGTGCACTATTTTCAAAAGACATGAATTTTTTTGTTTTTGTTATAAATCTCTCCCTATAATTGTACTTGAAAAGGGAGAAAAAATCAAAAAATGATTGAGTTTTTTAGTGTGTTTTATATACTCATGATTGGTTTATTTTTTTTTGAAAAATATGTCTACGGAATCCGAAATTATGATAAAAGAATATGAAAAAAATCCTTTATGCAACTATGAGATGAAAGATGCTGATGTTTTTAGACATGAAGGAAACTTTATTTGTTGAGATGATTTGACGATATATTTGAAAATTAAAGATAATAAGATTATTGAGTTTTCTTATGATGGTAATCCAAGTGCGATCAGTTTGGCTGCGGCTAGTTTTTTGTCAGAATTTATTATTTGAGAAGATTTAGATACTGTACTTACATGGAACTATCAAACTTTTGTTGAGAGAGGATTTGAGGTTTCTCCAAGAAGAAAAAGAGCAGCTGTAATTGCTTTGTTATGAGTTAAAAATGCAATTTATAAATATCGTTGAGAGGAGAAAATAGATGATTTTGAGGATTTGATAGATTAGTTGGAACCCTTAAAAACTTTAATAACTTGAAATTTATATAGTATTTAATTATAAAGTAGGCAATATATTTTAGTTCTCATAAGAGAATGCAGTCGATTCTGAATAAGATTTATACCAAATCTGCTGATGATGCGGTTTCGGATATTTTAGCCACCTATCAGCAAGAGGATTTTGCTGTGGTTAATTTTATTTATTTTGCCAATATTGTTTCTCAATCATTATTTTCTGAAAGTAAGAATAAAACGGAGAAGGAGAGAGAATATAAAAAAATCTTGTTAAAATCTGATTATTTATTGCCAGATGGTATAGCATTACAATGTTTTTATGCTTGAGCTAGTGCTTTGCATCGTGTTGAGTGAGATAGTAAATGGCTCCCGAATCTCAATGGAACAGATTTTGTCCCCTATTTTTTGTCAGAAGCTAAAAAGAAATTTTGATCTCAAAAACTTTGTATATTGCTTTATTGAACTAAACAAGAATACTTGGATAAAGTTGAGGAGAAACTTAAATTTCAATGATTTAATGTGATTTATAC
>Ga0247608_10008725_pt1 | contig 10173 bp, 11 predicted proteins | sample 176DNAGHGlowgp2_FD_193490 | JGI IMG/M metagenome (GOLD analysis project Ga0247608, IMG submission 193490) | Sheep rumen microbial communities from Palmerston North, Manawatu-Wanganui, New Zealand - 1766 DNA GHGlow gp2 | ecosystem: Host-associated > Mammals > Digestive system > Stomach > Rumen ... | reverse complement strand
GTTTGATCCGAATATTCCGACGGAGGAAGTGTTTACCACTCCCGACTGCCGGAAGACGGAAGGAACTGTCGTGGCCTCAAGACCGCTTGTGGAAAACGGTCATGTGATTGACCGCTTCGGCTTTACCTTTCACAGGGGAAAGGTTGTGGAATATCATGCCGCAAAGGGAAAGAAGACCCTGGAAAGCATTCTTTCTTCGGACCGGGGATCCGTCCGTCTTGGGGAAGTGGCACTGGTACCGTATGACAGCCCGATTTCCCGGATGAATCTGATGTTCTACGAGACTCTTTTTGATGAAAACGCCGCCTGCCACCTGGCCCTTGGCGCTTCCTATCCGACCTGCATGGAGGGCGGGGAAACCATGAGTGACAGAGAACTGCGGGCTCTTGGCTCCAATGTCAGTTCCGTCCATGTGGATTTCATGTTCGGCACAGAGGATCTTATGGCGGATGGAATCACGAAAGACGGCAGTGAGGTGCCGGTCTTCCGCAACGGAAGTTTCGTTTTCTGAGGTAGTTATGTTTCATATTTCGGACTGTAAAAAATACAACCGCTGTCATCGTCTGTTCGCTCTGGATCAGGTGCGTGAACGGGAACCGTTTCAGAGTTTTGTGCGGATGGATGAGACCATAGCGGATCTTGCCGCAAGGAAGCTTGGGATTACCGACTGTTTCCGGGGAGAAAGAAATGATGACCCCGGACTGGCCATGGAAGCTCTGAAAACAGAGGAATGGCTGATGCGGGCCAGGTTTGAATATGGCGGACTGCGCGTCAAGGTACCGTTTCTGCATCGGGTGAACGACCGGTTTGATCTGTATTTTCAGTTCAACGGCATGTACCCGCGGAATGATGACATGCAGTTCTACTGCGGGGTGGTCTGGGTGCTGGAACATCTTCACATCCCGCTTGGCCGTTACCGGATTATTCATCTCAATGCGGAATATGTCCGGAAGGATCAGCTGGATCCGGAGGAACTGTTCATTGTCTCGGATTCGTTTTATAACGGACATAATAATCCGACCATCCGGATTGAAGATGCCGTCAAGGCAAACATGCGGGATCTGACGGCTGTTCTGAAGGATATGGCTCTTTTGAATACGGACAATATGCCGGAACCGTTTCGGACGCAAAAATGCACCGGTCGATCCCGCTGCCGGTATTACGATGAATGCTTTCCGCATGAAACGACTGTTCCGGATAATTCCATCCTGAATCTTACCGGCGCAAGGTACCGCTATGACATGCTGAAAGAGGGGATCGAAACCCTGAAGGAAGCGGATGTAAGCCGGATTGAAGGAAGCCGCATGCAGTATGCGGAAATCATGGCGGACCGCAGCGGCGGACTGTTCGCGGACAAGGCAGCGCTTTCCGCCTGGCTCAGCGATGTCACCTTTCCGATCAGTTTTCTGGATTTTGAGTGGGAGTGCTTTGCCGTTCCGCCCTATGAAGGGATGAAACCGTATATGGTCCTTCCCTTTGAGTACAGTCTTCACATCATGGAGAAGGACGGGACTCTCAGACACCGGGTGTTTCTCTCCGTGCATGATGACCGCCGGGAAATGGCGGAAAGCCTGGTCAAAGATATTCCTGACCATGGAACCGTCATTGCATACAATGCCGACGGAGCGGAGAAACTGCGCATTCAGGAACTTGCGGAGCGCTGTCCGGATCTTCATGACAGACTGCTTTCCATCAATGAGCGGATGAAGGATCTGCAGATGCCGTTTACCTCCGGCCTGGTCTATGATGTCCGCATGTCGGGAATCTGGACGCTCAAAAAAATCATGTCTCTGATGGGAGAAAGAGGGTATCAGGATCTCGATATTCATCAGGGCATGGAAGCGGTTTTTGAATGGCGGCATCTTGATCAGGAAGAGGAGGACATTGACAGAGAGGAGATTGCCCGGCATCTGAGAGAATACTGCGGTATGGACAGCTATGCGATGACGGTGATCTTTCAATGGCTGCGGTCTCTGGCGGAATAACAGGTTCCGCCTTTATTTTTTTCACCATGCGGTGTCATCTTTGCTATAATAAAGACAGCCATAAAGCGCGATGAAATGACAATTGACAATGCAGATCGTATTTACTGATAGAAAAGTGAGGATAATGTATGCGTTTTGAAATTGTTGGGAAAAATGTAACCATTACGGAGCCCATGAGGCAGAAGATTGAGAAGAAACTTTCCGGGCTTCAGAAGTATCTTCTCATTGACAATGATGTCACTGCCCGTGTAGTCGTAAGAGTTTATCCGGCATCCCAGAAAATTGAAGTAACTATTCCTACCAGAGTCGGTATTCTCAGAACCGAAGTGGAACATGAAGACATCTATTCCGCAGTTGATATTGCGATTGACAAGCTGGAAGATCAGCTGCGCAGACAGAAAACCCGTCTGAACCGCCGTCACCGTGAGTCTCTGGCAGAAGCGTTCCTGCTGGAAGCGGAGGAAGAGGATATTGATATTCCGGTAAAGACCAAGACGCTTACAGCGGAAAGAATGGATCTTGAGGAAGCGATCATGCAGATGGAACTGTCAAATCATGACTTCTACATCTACACGGATGATGAAAGCGATAAGATCTCGGTAGTATATCGCCGCAACAACGGCGGATACGGTCTCATTGAAACAGAATAAGTCAACCAGTCAGGAAAGGGCGGAGTCCTAATGGTCTCCGCTTTTTTTCTGCGCAGAAAGAAAAAAACAGGGCAGCGCCCTGCTCAGAAGAGAATGAGGATTGTAAGGATCAGATAGGCGGTTCCCATCGCAAGAATGCCGGGAATGAAGGAATGGGTCTGATTGTAGAGATAGGACAGCGCGCAGATCAGAATCACGTTATAGAGATAGGTCGGGAAAAACAGCGCTGGTCTTGCCGGAGTAATGCAGATGGTATAAACGAATCCGAACAGGAAACCGGAGATCAGAATCATGATCGCTTCGCCGGCATGCATCTTGAAATGGTCCGTGACGCATTTGAATGTGATATTGACAAGGGCAGACAGTGAGAAGCTGAAGGCAATGATCACCGCCGGATAGGCAATCGGATATCTGCGGATGTCCGCCGGATTGGGAAGCAGCACGGTTCCTCTCAGAAAGTGCAGGTCCACATAGGTCCAGATAAAGATCACAATCATCCCGATGAAGGAGTAGAGCAGCGTATCGGGAATATTTGCTTTCGCCCGCAGCCAGTGCAGGCCGAACAGTTCCCAGTCATAGATGATCAGCAGCCATACACAGAAGTTCAGTGCGAACATCAGAGCCAGGGTATCGTTTCCGATCCAGTTCCGGATCAGAAACCGGATGGCCGGCATCAGAAGAAAAATAAAGAGTGATATCAGAATCCGCTGGGTGGACATAGCGGTGCTTTTTTTGAATTCAGTCATAACCGTTTCAGTGTTCCGTTTCTCTGGAATCATTCCAGGACTTTCACAGGGTTGCATTTGCACTGCGAAAGTATATGATTAGTTTACAGATGAAGGAGGCTTAAGGCAAATGTGAGCCGTCAGTTCTTTTTTCTCTTCCGTACGTATTCCTGTTCCTGACCAAGGTCCATATCTGAAAATTCTTTTTTTTCCATCCCCGGTTTCCGTTGATCGGATAACCGCATTGTCATTCTTTTTTTCATGAGGAAAATCCATGTCAGAATTTATTTTACCCATTCATTCTTTATCCCCGAATGAGCAGAAGCTCATCATGGGGCACATCAGCCGCAGCTACCTTGCCGCAGTAAGACGCCTTCGTTCCGCAGACAGCAGGACATATGATGAAAAACAACGCAGAAGCGACAGAGAATATGTGGACAGAATCCACGAAGCTCTGGGCCGCTGTACAGCCGAAACCCGGGAGCTGATCCGGAAGGAGTACTTTGAGTCTTCATCGGATGCCTGGATGTATCTGTACTTCCGCTATTCGCAGCTGAAGCGGATGAAGCGGAAAGCACTTGCCGAGTTTTTCAACAATCTGGACTTATAGTCCGGATTGATGATAAAATTTCAGATATGGAGTATCCCTGTATGGAACGATCATTGTTCTTGCAGCAGCTGGCATCAGAATATGGAAGACGTCACATTGCCGTAACCGAGAATTCCACATTCCGTGAACTTGGAATGGGACCCTACGATGTGATGGATTTCATGCTGAGGGTGGAGGAAGAGTATGGTATCGTCATTGACGATGCGCGTCTTCTTTCAATGAACTCGATCGCGGACGTACTGGATACGATTGCAGAATGCACACAGATGCATAATAAGGAGGAATGACGCAATCATGCTTAAAGGAATTGCCGCTTCACAGGGAATCGCTATTGCAAAAGTCTACAAACTGGAACAGCCTACTCTGGAGATTCAGATGCATCAGTCTGATCCTGAAACTGAACTCGCAAAACTCAATGCGGCTTTTGAAAAGACGGTTGAAGACATTGAGAAGATCAAAGCGGTCGCAGCGCTGTCGCTTGCGCCGGAGGAACTGGCTGTTTTTGACGCTCATCTGATGATGGCTTCTGATCCGGAACTGCGCAGCCAGATTGAAGATTCCATCCGCAACGATAAGGTCAACGCGGAATACGCCACCCAGCAGGTTGCCAACATGATGATTTCGATTTTTGAATCCATGGAGGACGCCTACATGAAGGAGCGTGCCGCAGATATCAAGGACGTTACCTTCCGTCTGGAATGCAATCTCTGCGGAAAGGTGATTCCGAACCTCGCAACCATCGATACACCGGTCGTGATCGTCGCCAAGGATCTGACACCGAGTGACACCGGTTCCCTGAACAAGGAATTCGCGAAGGGATTCGCAACCGAAATCGGCGGCCGTACCAGCCACAGCGCCATCATGGCCAGATCCCTGGAGATTCCTGCGGTAGTCGGTGTCAAGGGTATTCTGGAAGCTGCCAAAGCAGGCGATGAAGTGATTCTTGATGCGATCAACGGCGAAGTGATTCTGAATCCGACTGAGGAGCAGAAGGCAGAGTATGCCGCAAAGGGAGAAGAATTCCGCAGACAGAAGGAAGCCCTCAAGGCACTCAAGAATGAACCGTCTGTTTCCACGGACGGACACAAGGTACTTCTGGTAGGCAATATCGGCGGACCGAAGGATGTCGAAGGCGTGAATGAAAACGGCGGCGAAGGCGTCGGTCTGTTCCGCACCGAGTTCCTCTACATGAAGAGTGAGGATGACTTCCCCGATGAGGAAATGCAGTTTGCCGCATACAAGCAGGTTCTTGAAGGAATGAACGGCAAGCCGGTTGTAATCCGTACGCTTGACATCGGCGGCGATAAGAAGCTGAATTATTATGAGTTTGCGGAAGAGATGAATCCGTTCCTCGGTGTCCGCGCTGTCCGGTTCTGCCTGATCCGGAAGGATGTATTCCGCACCCAGCTGCGTGCGCTGCTGAGAGCGAGTGTATACGGCAAGCTCTGCATCATGTTCCCGATGATCGCAACCGTTCAGGAATTCAAGGATGCCAAGGCCTGCTATGATGAGGCAAGAGCGGAACTCATCAAGGAAGGTGTTGCCGTTGCGGACAATGTTGAAGTCGGCTGTATGATTGAAATCCCGGCAGCTGCGGTTCTTGCGGATCAGCTGTCCAAGTACGCAGACTTCTTCTCTATCGGAACCAATGACCTGATTCAGTACTCCATGGCTGCTGACCGTATGAGTGAGCCGGTCTCCTATCTGTACCAGCCGCTGAACCCGTCCATCCTGCGTCTTGTCAAGATGACCATTGACGGTGCCCACAAGAATGGCAAGTGGTGCGGTATGTGCGGTGAAATGGCAGGCGATGAGCTTGCAGCGCCGCTGCTTCTCGGACTTGGACTGGATGAGTTCTCGATGAGTGCAACCTCGATTCTGCGTGCCCGTCAGCTGATCAATTCGCTCAGCTATGCCGAGATGCAGGATATGGCTGCCAAAGCATTGAACTGTGATACTGCTGAGGAAGTCAACGAGCTTGTAAAATCAGTAGTAAAGTAATCCCTGTTCAGGGTATAATCCTGAGGTGTAGAAACTGCACCTCAGGATTTTTTTATGGATAAGAGAACAAGTATTCTGTTTATTTCCAGCACCGGCGGTCATCTTTCGGAGCTGCTTCAGCTTTCCGATCTGTTCGGGCGCTGTGACTACCGCATTATCACGGAAGACAATCCTTCCAATCTTTCCCTGCGGGAAAAATACGGAAAAGACCGGGTGGCTTTTGTGCCCTATGGCAGTAAGTCGCAGCCGCTGACCTACGCATTTCATTTTTCCGCCAATATTCTGAAGTCTCTGTATTATTTCCGGAAGTGGAAACCGGATGTGATCATTACCACCGGCACGCATACCGCGGTTCCGATGTGCAGAATTGCCCATGCCTTTGGGAAAAAGGTGATCTGGATAGAAACAGTGGCCAACGCGACAACGCCGACAATGGCGGGAAAGATGATCTACCCGATCGCGGATCTCTTTATCGTTCAGTGGGAAAGCATGCTTGAGGTATATCCTGATGCGGTGTACGGAGGTTTTATTTTCTGATGATACTCGTGACGCTTGGAACCAATGACAAACCGTTTGACCGACTGATTCAGGCGGTTGAAAAAGCAGTGAAGGACGGATTGATTCAGGAAGAGGTTGTCGTACAGTCCGGTTTTACAAAATACGAAAGCGATGCGGTAAAAATCTTTCCGTATATTGACCGGGATCAGTTTGCGGCCTATATGAACCAGTGCGATCTTGTCATATGCCATGGCGGGGCTGGAACGATTTTCACGGCTCTTTCCCTTGGCAAGACCGTGCTTGCGGCCGCAAGAAGACAGGCGTATGGCGAGCATGTCAATGATCATCAGACCCAGCTTCTGGAGGCGTTTGAAAAGGACGGATACCTGATCTACATGAAGGATCTCAGTGATATCTCTCCGTATCTGAAAAGGGCAGAGACCTTTCATCCAAGACCCTGGAAAAGTCATACGAAAGAGATGGTTTCTCTCATTGAAACCTGGATCGACCGGAATGTACGGAAATGAAAAAGCGGCGTCTGCCGCTTTCAGCGTATATAGGGACAGGTGCTTTCCACATAGAATTCCTGCAGGTCATCAAGGCGCACGCAGCCAAGGCTTCTTCCGTACACACACCCGCAGTCAATATGCAGAAGATTCTTTCCGTGCGCGATTTTTCCCTCATACTGTCTGCCGTACAGAAAGGTGGGAAGGTGACCGACAATCATCGTGACATCCTCGAAGGGATTGTCATTGAGACCGATATGCGGCCAGATCAGATCATAGACGGGGACTTCTGAAATATGAATGCCTTTTCTGCAGAAACTTCCAAGTCCGGCATGGACAATCAGGAATTTTCGGCCGAACACTTCGAGCTCCTGATAGTAGCGCTCGTTTTTTTCGAGATATTCCTCAATGTCATAACAGACCGGAAAGTCCAGATCCATGAACTGGTCCGCGGTAATACTGCCGCCGTTGAAATGAATCCAGGTGCGGAAATCATTTCCGAGCCAGAACAGGTGAGAGGCATGCTTTTTTCCTTTGATCAAATCCGGAATGTATTTCAGAAGCCAGCTGTCATGATTTCCGAAAATGAGATGGGCATTCTTCATTGCCATGATGGTCCGAAGAAGACGCATCGGTTCCCTGCCGCGGTCACAGACGTCACCGGCGATGTAAAGCTCGTCATAGTCGCTGAAATGGATTTTATCAAGCATGGCCAGAAATTCCTCACAGCAGCCATGCATATCACTGATTACATATACTGACATGTTACCTCTTTGCGCATGAGCATTCTATCACGCCCGGGGTATCTGTTCACTCCTTCACAATTGCATGGCTGTCTGCTATAATACTCAAGTCAAAAATTGAAAGAAGGATGTAATACACTATGGGAAGAGCTCATGAGGTGCGTGCTGCCGCGATGGCGAAGACAGCCGCGATGAAATCAAAACTCTATTCACGCTACGGAAAGGAACTGTATATTGCGGCGAAGTCCGGTGTTCCTGATCCGGACATGAATCTTGCCCTTGCCCGCAAGATCAAGGAAGCCAAGTCGAACCAGGTTCCTGCCGATGTTATCAAACGCGCAATTGACAAGGCAAAAGGCGGCGGAGGAGAAGACTATACGGAATGCCGGTACGAAGGGTTCGGTCCTGGAAACAGCACCGTAATTGTCGACTGTCTGACCGATAACACCAACCGTGCCTATACCGAAGTCAAGACGGTATTCAACAAGTGCAAGGGAGCCAAGCTGGCGAATGCCGGCGCTGTCAGTTTCAACTATGAACAGTGTGGTCTCTTCTATTTCCCGTACGAGGATGAAGAGGGCATGCTGGATGCCCTGATGGAAGCGGATGTCGATGTTCTTGACCTTTCGGTGGAAGACGGCATCATGATGGTCAAGACTGCCTTTGCGGATTTCTCCAAGGCTCAGGACGCGATTGAAAAGGTAGTTCCGGGTGTGGAGTTTGATACCTGTGAAGTGACGATGCTGCCGAATGAGTACGTTACGCTCAGTGATCCGGAAGAGATCGAAGCATACAATAAGCTGATGACGATGCTCAATGACGCGGATGATGTAAACAAGGTTTACACAAACGTTCAGATTGCGGAATAATAAAAGACAGGGAAACCTGTCTTTTTTACAAACGGAGGACTGAAATGAAGCGAGTCATTACCTATGGGACCTATGATCTTCTGCACTGGGGACATATCCGTCTGCTGCAGAGAGCGAAAGCACTTGGTGACTATCTGATCGTCGGACTTTCATCCGATGAGTTCAATGCCGGAAAAAACAAAACCGCCTATCACCCTTATGAAGAACGCAAAGCCATGCTGGAGGCAATTCGATATGTGGATCTTGTGATTCCGGAGAATACCTGGGAACAGAAGATCAGTGATATCAGGGAATTCCGTGTTGATACTTTTGTGATGGGGGATGACTGGGAAGGAAAGTTTGATGAACTGAAGGAATACTGCGAAGTCATCTATCTTCCAAGAACCGCCGGCATATCAACCACCAAGATCAAAGAGGATCTTGAACGGCTTGGCCGTTCAGTCTGAATTCTTTACATACAGGGCGCCGCCGATTTCTCTTCTGAGAATCTCGCGGCGTTTTTCTTCTTCAAAGACGGAAGTGTAAAGCAGTGCGCTGCGGAATTCCATTTCCCGCCATGGCCAGGGAATCCGGGCAAACCGGCTGGCGATATGCACCTCTTTTTTCCGCATTTCATGAAGCCAGCTTTTTCCTTTTTCATTGAAGGCGAGCACATGCAGAGTGTCATACTTCGGAAGCCTGCGGACTTCTTCCCTCCGCACCTGCATCATGGCCTGCAGGCATGTGCGCCGGATGCGGCTTGCGGTATATCGGAAGGTAATACTGTTCGTGAGAAACTCGTTCCATGTTGCGGATTTTTTTGCCTGCTCCTTCAGATGGTTTTCAATGCCTTCGGAAAACAGCAGATATTCCGAAAGAACCGAACGGTCTGTCATCAGCAGGGCGGTGCGCAGATACGGATAGTATCGGTCCATCCAGGGAATGAACTCCTCCTGCAGCTCCGTCATTACGGTCGTATTCTGTATGGAACGGTGTTCCCGAAGCGCCTTGCGGATCGCAAGAGCGGAACTGATTTCCTTCAGCTCGGTATCGGAATAGTCACTGGTTCTCGGGATCAGTACGGGAATCATATCCGTACCGGCAATTTCCTTCAGATAGCAGACCGCGAGAATATCATTCGGTTTCATGGACGTGGTAAGCAGGCTGTAGGCTTTCGGAAAGGCCATTCCGGCATCGAGATTCTCATGAAGATGATCCGGGTTGACAGGAGTTTCCGCGATTTCCAGAAGATTATCGAGATTGGCGCATTCACTGCCGAAGGCGATGTGTGTCGCCCCGGCCAGTTTCATCGTCTCCACGGCACCATGGGCGAAAACGGTTGCGGACTGCGTGGAAAACAGATAGGGAAGACTGATTACGATATCAGCTCCGTTCCTGACGGCTGCCTCAGCGCGTCTTGTCCGGTCACATACAGCCGGTTCTCCCCGCTGAACAAAGTTTCCGGACATGACCGCCATCATCACATCGCATCCGCTTTTTCTTCTTGCCTCCTCGATATGATACCGGTGCCCCTCATGAAAGGGGTTGTACTCCGCCGCAAATGCACAGACTTTCATATAGATCATCCTTTCCCGTTTAATCCTCAG
>Ga0247608_10008724_pt1 | contig 10173 bp, 6 predicted proteins | sample 176DNAGHGlowgp2_FD_193490 | JGI IMG/M metagenome (GOLD analysis project Ga0247608, IMG submission 193490) | Sheep rumen microbial communities from Palmerston North, Manawatu-Wanganui, New Zealand - 1766 DNA GHGlow gp2 | ecosystem: Host-associated > Mammals > Digestive system > Stomach > Rumen ... | reverse complement strand
ACCAACGGCTTGGGTGCCACTATCGGTACACTGGCTGCCGGCGCTATTGTCAACAGCCTGTGCCACTGGACCGATGACGGCTTCCTGGTAGGCAACACGGCTACTGGCTGGAGCACCGCATGGTACATCTTTGCCGCCTTTGCTCTGGTGGTGGCTGTATCGTTCATGTTCTTGTTCAAGTACAAGCACGTGCGCGAAGATAAGAAATGACTTGGTTGTCGGTTCACTGACAACTATGGCTAACAACTAACCAAGGACTAAAATGCACCGTTTCTATTGCCCCGACATAGCCGATACATTAACGCTGGGCGAGGAGGATTCCAAGCACTGCGTCAAGGTGCTGCGCATGGGTGAGGGTGACACCATTGAGGTGGTGGACGGGAACGGCAATCTATACACTTGCCGCATCTCGATGGCGCATCCCAAGCGGTGTGCCATCGAGGTGCTGGACAAGGAACAGCAGCCACCCCACTGGGGACACAGGATTGTGCTGGCCATCGCGCCGACCAAGAACCTGGACCGCATCGAGTGGCTTGTCGAGAAGTGCGTCGAGATGGGTGTGGACCGCATCATCCCCTTGCGTTGCCACAATAGTGAGCGCACAGTGTTGAAGACCGAGAGGCTCAAGAAAATCATGGTCGCTGCCATGAAGCAGTCGCTCAAGGCAACCTTGCCGCAACTTGACGAGATGACTTCAATCATGGATGTCATTGCCGAGGGTGTTGAAGGCACGCGCTGTATCGCCTATTGTGACGCCATGTTGCCGCGAGAACAGCGACGCACGTTGCCCAGCGTCTATCGTCCTGGCAGTGACGTAATGGTGCTCATCGGCCCCGAGGGCGACTTCAGCCCCGAGGAGGTGCAGGCTGCCACAGCTGCCGGGTTTGTTCCCGTGACGCTGGGCGAGAGCCGCCTGCGCACCGAGACTGCCGGCCTCATGGCCGTTGCTTCAATTCACGCGATGGATCAGAGCGTGAAGTTATAGTGTTTTTAAGGAATAAAGTTTAAAGAAAAGAATATGTTGAAAGAATTATTGGCATCGCCAACACACAACTTCTTCCTGCTTGCCGGTCCCTGTGTGATCGAGGGCGAGGAAATGGCATTGGATATCGCCGAAAAGGCCATGAAGATTACCCAGGCACTCAGTATCCCCTACGTGTTCAAGGGCAGTTACCGCAAGGCCAACCGCTCGCGCATGGATTCGTTCACCGGCATCGGTGACGAGAAGGCGCTGCGCATCCTGCGCAAGGTGGGCGAGACCTTCCACATTCCCGTGGTGACCGATATTCATGAGCCTGTCGAGGCCGACATCGCTGCTGAGTATGTTGACGTGTTGCAGATTCCCGCTTTCTTGTGCCGCCAGACCGAATTGCTGGTCGCAGCAGCCCACACCGGCCGCATGGTGAACATCAAGAAAGGACAGTTTCTGGCCCCCGAGTCGATGCGCTTTGCCGTACAGAAGGTCCGCGACGCCGGCAACGACGAGGTGACTATCACCGAACGCGGTACGACCTTCGGCTACCAGGATCTGGTGGTGGACTTCAGGGGCGTGCCCGTGATGCAGGCTTTTGCTCCTGTCATCGTTGACATCACCCACAGCCTGCAGCAGCCCAACCAGGGTGGGGGAGTGACTGGTGGACGTCCCGAGCTCATCGAGACCATGGCGCGGGCCGCGATTGCTGCTGGTGCCGACGGCTTGTTCCTGGAGACACACCAAGACCCCTCTAAGGCCAAGAGTGACGGTGCCAACATGCTGCGCTTGGACTTGCTTGAGGGGCTGCTCACCCGCTTGACTCAGCTGCGTGAGACGATTGTAAAGATTGATAATAAGCTGTAAAAATCAGCATCTAACACGATATTATAAATGATGAAATTTTCACGACAGTTCATTCTCCTGCTCATCACCGTTGTGGCGGGGTTAGGTGCAGTGGCACAGGACGGCAGTGACGTGTTGCTCAGGGACAAGATCACCGATGCGGTGATGAAGGTCTATGACGAGCAATTGGCCAAGGATCCCAACGACTACAACACGTTGTTCGCGCGAGCTCACCAGCATTATTACAATGGAGAGTACAATGCCGCTATCATCGACTTGAACCAGGCGATGCTGCTCACGCCCAAGACCGACAGCGATCTGCGATTTGACGAGCATATCCTGCGAGCCCGCATCAGCGAGGCACGCCGTGATTACACGAGCGCTCTGGCCGACCTGCGCTTGGCTCAAGAACTCCAACCCAAGTCACTGGCATGTACCGACATGATCGCTAAGGTCAATCTCAAGGCCGGCAACCTTAATGCTGCCGAGAAGGCCTTCAAGACAATCCTGCGCTCCGAGTCGATGAACTACGACGCCATGTATGGCCTCGCTCTGGTAGAGCAGGCCCGCGGCAATGACAAGGGCGCCATCGAGCAGGTGAACAAGGCCGTGGAACTCTTTCGTATCGAGCCTCAGGTCTTTGTCAACCGTGCCGATATCTATACCCGTCAGGGAAACATTGACCATGCCGTGAAGGACCTGTTGCTGGGAATGACGGTAGGTGACGGTGGTGACGCCGCCCAGCGCCTGTTTGACCTGAGCGATGAGCACTACGATGCCGTGGTCAACACCCTCGGTGAGATGGCCAACGTGAGTGCTACGGGTGCCGGCATGTACAGGTACCTGCGCGCCAACATTGCCATTGACCATTGCCGCTATGGCGAAGCGCTAAGCGACCTCACTTACATCAGCCGCAACGGCTTGTATGACAATCACACCATGTATTATAATATGGCCAAGTGCTACCTGGAGTTGGCCCGCTTTGACGAAGCGCTGAACGCGGCCGACCAGGCCCTGAGACGTGACCCGTCACAGCCCGAATACTACGTTGTGAAGGCCCTTGCTGAGTATAACGTGGGTGAGGGAGGCCATGCAGATGCCGCGTTGCAGACACTGAACCGCTGCTCGGCCATCGCTCCTCAATACGTCCCCATGCTCATTACCAAGGCTTCGCTGCTGTCATCGGTGGGCAAGGACAAGGACGCCCTTGGCTATCTCAATGCCGCTGTCGCTCTTGAGCCTGGGAATGGAGAGGCTCTGCTCGCCCGGGCTTCGGTCCTCAAGCGCCTGGATAACATGCGCCTGGCTGCGGCCGATTACAACACGATGGCACGCCTGGGTGACAGCATGTATGACATGAAGGGTATAGGCCTCAACGAACTGGGCCGTGACAATGATGCCCTGCGATGGCTGCAACAGGTCACCGCATCCAATGTGCCTGGAGGCGAGAACTTCTACTATGCAGCCGTGTTCATGGCTATGCGTGGCGATAACTTCAAGGCGATGGAGTACTTGCAGAAGGCCATTGACCTGGGCTACGGTAGCCGTTACAAGCTGCAATTTGACGAGCTTTCACCCGTTAACCTGAAGTCGCTGCGCGGCGAGCCGGGTTTTGAATTGCTGGTTGAGAAGGCGCAGCGGAATTTTAGCTTCTAAGTTCTATAGGTTAGTTGCTGGCATTGATGTCGCGAGGTGTATATAGCAGGTTGTGCAGCATGGCCGCCGTGGTGATGGTGCTGGTGGGGCTGTTTTCTTGCAGCTCGACCAAGCATGTGCCGCAAGGCAAGCTCCTGCTCGATAAGGTCAAAATCAACGTTACCGACCCGCATCGCGACGTGGAGACCAACCAGCTGGCCAACTACCTGCGACAGAATGCCAACCATCGCGTGCTGGGTGGCCTGAAGCTGCAACTGGCATTTTACAACATTTCGGGCAAGGACAGCACCAAGTGGTTTAACCGCTGGATTCAGCGTGTGGGCACGCCGCCTGTCATCTATGACAGCACCCTCACCGAAGCCAGTGCCGAGCAGCTGCACACAGCATTGAGCAACAGGGGCTTCATGAACAACACGGTGACCTATCGGGTGGATGCCGACAGTGTCAAGCATAAGGCCATCGTCAATTATGACATCACGCTGGGGGAGCCCTATTACATCCGCTCTATTGACTACGATATCCCCGACGAGAGCCTGCGTGAAATTATCCTTGCCGACACGTCGCGCTTCAATGTCCACAGTGGTGACTTGCTTAACTTTAACCACCTGGACGAGTGGCGTCAAGGCATTACCGAGAACCTGCGCAACCACGGCTACTATGCCTTCAACAAGGAGTATATCACATTCATTGCCGATACCGCTGCCGATTCCAGGGCTGTTGACTTGACGCTCAACAGCCGCGACCCTTACCGCAACGACCACATGCCCTATTATACCGAGCACGAGCCTTTCTATGTGCGCGATGTGGTGTATGTCACCGACTATGACCCGGTGGCTATGCATGACGGCCTATGGGGGGCAGACACGGTGACAATGAGCAGCGGAGTGAAGGTCATCGAGGGTTCTGAACGTTATCTGCGCCCGGATGTGCTCGACGAGTGCAACCACATCGAGCCGGGACAGCTCTATAATGCCGAGGCCATCACACGAACCTATCGGGCCCTGGGACGCCTCAACATCCTCAAGCAGATCAATATCGATGTGCGCCCGCTGGGTAAGGTGGACGGTGTGCTCATGGTCGATACCTACGTGCTCTTGCAGCCCGACAAGTCCCAGACCGTGTCGGTATCGCTCGAGGGCACAAACAGTGAGGGCGACCTGGGATTTGGTGTGGGATTGGACTATGAGCACCGCAACATCTTTAAGGGGGCCGAGGTGCTTAGCGCCAAGGCGAAGGTCTCCTATGAGAGCATCTCGGGCAATCTGGGAGGCCTCATTAACAACAACTACAGCGAGTATTCTACCGAGCTGGGCATCAGGTTCCCCAAGTTCATGGCACCGTTCCTCAAGCGCTCGTTCAAGCGCAAGATCCAGGCTTCGACAGTGTTTGCCGTCAATTTTGACTATCAGGCGCGCCCCGAGTACACCCGCATCATCGCCGGTGGAGCCTGGCGATACCAGTGGAGCGAGCGCTCACGTCGCTTGGCCCACACGTTGACGCTGGTGGACCTGAGCGTCATCAGCGTGCCCAAGTTCAACGACGAGTTCTTTGACCGTATCACCAACCCGCTGTTGCGCTACAGTTATCAGGATCACTTGATCATGAGGATGGGTTACAACTTCTACCGTACCAACAAGGCCGAGATGAACGTGTTGCAGATGGGACGGTTCCAGCGCGACGTGTTCACCATCCGTGCCAATGCCGAGATGGCCGGCAACGTTCTCTATGGCCTCTCACACCTCACGAAGCAAAAGGCCGATGCCGACGGCAGCTACAAGGCACTGGGCATACGCTACTCACAGTATTTCAAGGCCGATGCCGACTATTCCATGACACATTATTTTGATAATCGTCAGAGCATAGCCTTCCACGTGGGGGCCGGCGTGGCTGTCCCCTATGGCAACAGCGACGTGCTCCCGTTTGAGAAACGCTTCTATAGCGGCGGCGCCAACAGCGTGCGTGGATGGGGAGTCCGCACCCTGGGACCTGGCAGCTATGACAGCAACAACAGCCTGTCCAACTTCATCTACCAGTGCGGTGATATCCGCTTCGATGTCAATCTCGAGTACCGTGCCAAGCTGTTCTGGGTAGTGGAGTTGGGCCTCTTCTTGGACGCGGGCAACATCTGGACCATCAAGGACTATGAGGACCAGCCTGGCGGCGTTTTCAAGTTCAACAAGTTCTATGAGCAGATCGCTGCCGCCTATGGCGCCGGCATCCGCTTGGACTTCAAGTATTTTCTTGTGCGTGTCGATATGGGCATGAAGGCCCACAACCCCGCTAGTGGGCAGGAACACTGGCCATTACTGCACCCGCGCTTCAAGCGTGACAGCGAGTTCCATTTCTCGGTGGGCTATCCCTTCTAGTGCCATGTGATTAGAGGTGGCTTTCCTCTCAGGGGGGTACCAAATCTTTTTTTTGATTTTTATTGTGTTTTTTCTTGTGGGAGTAGAATACTTTTACTATATTTGCAGTTGAAAAACCATATTTATTAATGTTTGTTTAATTTTTTAATTATTTAGCCTATGAAGTCCAAATTATTACTTCTTGCGTTGATGGCTGCTATGGCCGTTCCCGCAACTCAAGCACAGAGCATGTTTCAAACTAAGGCAGCCGACCAGAAGGCTGCAGTTGGCGTTCGCCACACCGACAAGGTAGTCGCTTCGACCCCCGTTGTTATTAAGGCTAACCTCAATGACCCCGTTCCTGCCGGCATGGCGCGTGTGACCCTGGCAGCAGGTGACGTGTGGGAAGATGGCTCGGGTTATCAGATGTTGCTCGATGCCGATGCGACCGCCTATGGCTCCCTTATCCCCGAGACGGGGGGACTTTCAACCTATGGCGATGTTCCCGCTGCTACCTATGCGGAATTTGAGTACAAGATTCCCGAGAATGCTGACGGCTCGCTGACCACTGGTAACATTGTTATTAACAACAGCATCTCGATCCTGATTCCCGCCGGCACCTATGACTACTGTATCACCAATCCCACACCTGGTGACAGAATCTGGATTGCATCAGATTATGGTCAGGTTGCTGGCCGTGCCGACAACTATGTGTTTGAGGCCGGCAATAACTACGTATTCACTGTTCAGATCACTGACCTGGGCTATGATGGCGTATTCCTGGAGGTTACCTCCGATGGTACCGTAGATCCCATTGACGTTCCCACTACCCCCGAGGATGTAGTTGTGGAGCCTGGCAAGACCAATGCCGATGTAGCATGGACTGACGAGGATGATGCCGCATGGAACCTGCGCTATCGTCTCTATGACCCCGAGGCTGCCGCTGGCGAGACCTATTTCTGGGACTTTGAGGAACCGCAGGCCGAAGACAACGCGGTGCCTGCTGGCTGGACCTCTATTGATGCCGATGGTGATGGCTATGGATGGTATCACCTCAATCAGGCCACTGACGGTAACTGGAATTGCCACAGCGGTAACGGTCACTTGACCTCTGCAAGCTATATGGGTGGTGCCCTTTATCCCAACGACTGGTTGGTATCGCCCCAGGTAACCCTCAATGGTTCGCTGTCGTTCTGGGCTGCTGGTCAGGATGCAAGCTGGGCCGATGAGGTGTTTGCCGTGTATGTTACCACTGGTGACCCCAACGATGTTGACAGCTATGTGAAGATTTCGGACGACATCACCGCTACCGGTGTGGTTACCGAGTACACCTTCGATCTGAGCGAGTATGCTGGTCAGATGGGTTATGTGGCCATCCGTCACTACAACTGCACTGATATGTTCCGCCTGAACATTGACGATGTTACCATCGGCGGTGGTGTGCAGGAGCCCGAGTGGACCTATGTCTATGACATCACCGACGTGGCCTATAATATCGAGGGTCTCGACGAGAATACCACCTATGAGGTACAGGTACAGGCTACCGACGGTCAGCAGACCAGTGACTGGACCGAGTCGGTGATCTTCACCACCAAGACCAAGACCTCTATCGAGGAGGTTCAGGCTCAGGTTAAGGGTGACAACACCTACTACAACCTGATGGGTCAGAAGATGAATCCCGCCAACCTGCCCGCTGGCATCTACATCCACAACGGCCAGAAGGTCATCGTGAAGTAAGAGATTGCTCCGTTTCCTTGCCATGTGGCAAGGGCATAGAAACACAACCCGAGGGTGCATCAGCAGTGTTGATGTGCCCTCTTTTTTCAATTCAAGTAATAGAACTCTGGCGTTCAAGGTTGAACTGATGAGACCGAGCCGTTACCATGAGTGATGGTTTCTCGTTTATTTTTAAAAAAATATTGCAATAATGTTGCTGATGTTAAAATAATGTGATAAATTTGTGGCGATAAATTAATTATTATTTTATTCTTTTTGTTTAACTTCTAATTTATAAAGCCTATGAAGACAAAATTATTTTTATTAGGATTGATGGCTGCATTGGCTCTGCCGATGACTGCCCAGAATGCCACTAAGGCAGAGATGATGGCACGCAACGACCGTAGCCAGATGGAGGAAATCATCCCCTTCAAAGTTGTTAACAAGGCTCCCAACTTCAAGATGGACCGCGGCAAAATTCTGTGGGACTTTGAGACTGACGATTCGTTCGCCGGCTGGATGATCTATGACGCCGACGGTGATGGATACAACTGGGACGTTGATGATTATTACAGCTACAATGGCGGTACTACCAGCTTGACATCACGCAGCTACTATGGCGGTGCCCTGGAGCCCGACAACTGGCTGATTTCGCCTGAGGTACCCCTCGAAGGCACGTTGACCTTGCATGCTATGAACTATTCTGGCAGCTGGCCCGATGTGTTCGCTGTTTACGTTTACGTTGGCGGTCAGCCCACGACTGAGAATGATTTTGCCGACTTCGTGAAGATTTCTGAAGACATCTCCGCTCCCTCCGAGTGGGCTGAGTACACCTTTGACATGAGCGAGTATGAAGGACGCACCGGTTGCTTCGCTATCCGTCACTACAACAGTTATGACATGTTCCGCATTATCATCGACTACATCAGCATCGGTATCGATACTCCCGATCCCACCATTCCCGAGGATCTGGTAGTTGAGGCTGGTGAGACCAGTGGCAATGTAAGCTGGGCTGACGAGGATGACGCCATGTGGAACCTGCGCTATCGCCTGTATGATCCCGAGGCTGCTCCTAGCTTCTTCGAGGACTTTGAGGCTATGGGCGTGACAGGTGATGCTATCGGTGGTGATTGGACTACTATCGATGCCAATGGCGATGGTTACACCTGGTACATGTGGGATCCCGTTTCCAGCGGTTATGATTCATCCGATGGCGATAAGATGTTCGGCTACAAGTGCGCAACTTCGCCCAGCTATATGGGTGCTGCTTTGCAACCCGACAACTGGTTGATTTCCCCGAAGGTTGCCCTTGATGGTCAACTCTCGTTCTGGGCTTGTGGCCAGGATCCCAGCTATTGTGAAGAGCACTTCGCTGTCTTTGCAACCACGGGTGATCCCGAGGATCTTGACAGCTATGTTCAGGTTTCGGATGAGTTCGTTGCCACTGGCACGATTACCGAGTACACCTGCGACCTGAGCCAGTTTGAGGGTCAGGAGGGTTATATTGCCATCCGTCACTTCAACTGCGCTGACATGTTCCGCCTGAACGTGGACAACGTGATGATCGGCAATCCTGGTCCCGAGTGGATCTACGTTTATGGCCTCGAGGACCTCAGCTATGTCATCGAGGGTCTGGATGAGAACACCACCTATGAGGTACAGGTACAGGCTACCGATGGCCAGAAGACCAGCGACTGGACCGAGTCCTATGTCTTCACCACCAAGAAGCCTACCGCTGTCGAGGAGATCAATGTTGACCAGAAGGTTGACGGTGCTTACTACAACCTGATGGGCCAGAAGATGAATCCTGCCAACCTGCCCGCAGGCATCTACATCCACAACGGCAAGAAGATCATCGTGAAGTAAGCTACGCTTTAGGCCTCAGGTTTTAGGTCTTAGACTTAAGACACAAAGGCCGAGCATCAACAAAAGAGCGTGCACGCCAAGCAGCGTGCACGCTCTGCATGTAATATGATTAATTTGGATAAATGAGCTTTTCGACCAACAGGTCTTTTTCTTCTTCTAAGTGGTTTGGCGTGACTAATTTGTCACGCCTTTAAACAATTGAGGAATTATTCACCGTTGAGGATGATGTCGATGATGAAGTTGACATCAGCGATGTTGACCTCACCGTCATTGGTAACGTCGCCCACCTTGGGCTTGCTGGGGTTGATAATATTCGTCTCGGTAATGTCGGTGAACTTGCTCCAGTAGTTGGTGGCTGCATAGCTTGCCGATGCCCCGATGGGGATGTAGAGCTTGGCGGTGCCATAGACCGAGAAGCAGTACACGCTACCCATCACTGGCGCTTCCTCGTTGCACGACGTGATCGTCTTGAGGTCGTTGCAGTAATCGAAGGCCTCGGATCCTATAGTCTTGACATTGCTGCCAAGAATGAGTTCCTCAAGTTCAGCACATTTATAGAATGCCTGGTAGCCGATGGTCTTGACCGTGCTGGGAATAACAACGCTAGGCAGGGTGGAGCAATCCGAGAAAGCACCAGGATTGATGTTCACGACACCTTCCTTAATGGTGAGGCTTGTCAGGTGTGAGCAACTATAAAAAGCATTGTTGCCAATGGTCTCGACGTTGCCGGGGATGGTGACGCTGGTCACGGCCGTTGATGCAAAGGCATATGAA
>Ga0247608_10008722_pt1 | contig 10179 bp, 10 predicted proteins | sample 176DNAGHGlowgp2_FD_193490 | JGI IMG/M metagenome (GOLD analysis project Ga0247608, IMG submission 193490) | Sheep rumen microbial communities from Palmerston North, Manawatu-Wanganui, New Zealand - 1766 DNA GHGlow gp2 | ecosystem: Host-associated > Mammals > Digestive system > Stomach > Rumen ... | reverse complement strand
AAAAGCCGCGGCGAAGATGGCGGTCGAGCAGCCCCTTCAGCACGGGGACCTTCACCACGCCCGTCAGTCCGGACTGGTAGCCGTAGGTCAGCCGCTCGCGGTCCAGGATGATGCCGCTTCGCCCTTCGCGAAGCGATGTCTCCACCTCCGTCGTGCTCGTCCCGATGCTCGACCAAATGCCCATTCCGGTGATAACAACCTTTCTTACCATTTAGATGATGTCTGTGTTTATATAATAAAAATCGCGCAAAGGTACGAAATAAACGGCACACTACCAAATTTATCTGTACTTTTCCACAAAAATAGCTCTTAGACTAATGTCTAAAGACACAAAACGACGGCCCAAATGCGCGTATGTGTTCTTTTTGGATGCGGGCTTCCCTTTGGAACGCGGGCATCTCCATAATAGGACAGCAAAAAGCCACATGCTGCGCGACCCTGTTCTGGCAGATTCGTAATCCGCCAAATACGAGCATACGCATTTGCAATGCCAATCTCCAAAATCTTTACACTAAAGCAATAAATAATATGAAATCCGCAAAACTACCCTATGGGAAGAAGTACGTGTACTTGTCGCCATAAGTACGTGTACTTATCCGAATAACTACGTGTACTTATCCCCATAAGTCCGTGTACTTATCTGACTACTTCCCCGAGGGGGAGCAAGAGGTGCTTTGTGGATAATCATCATAATAATGCCTTGTAAGCCGACGTTCCACGTCCTTCAAAACAAAGGCTCGTGCCTCGTTGACCAGCAACTCACGTTGCGTTGGCCAATGACTCCTGTCTCGTTGACCAAAGTTCCACACCATTTTCCCCGAAAAACTATGCACGGATTATCAAGGATACATGCTGCGCTGCTATTCTTTTAACTTCCTCTCGCTCCAAGCTACTTCGTAAAAGATTGATAATCAGTGCTAGCGCGATTTAAGCGCATCTTCGCCCTTTGGGGTAACAACATCCCAGCGGACTCAAAAAAGCCGCTTAGAAGAGGTCGTGCCACGAACAATCTTGACATTTCCTCTATAGGAATGCTTCAGTTTATTGCTTCAGCTTCAGTATTCGGCGGACGCTCTGGTTGATGCGTTCCTCGCTGATGACGCCTTTGTTGACGGCGTCGATGACGGCATCGAAGGCCTCGACAAGATTCTTCGGACCCAGCACAATGTCAACACCCGCCTGGATGCTGCCTACGGCAGCCTCAGCGCTGGAGTACTGCTGAGTGATGGCTCCCATCTCCATGCCGTCGGTGATGATGATGTTCTGGTAGCCCAGCTCACCACGCAGCTTGTCTTGCAGGATGATGGGTGACATCGTGCTGGGAATATCTGAACCCGTAACCTTCGGAGCACCGATATGAGCCGTCATAATCATCTGGCAACCCCATTGAATGCCTGCCTTGAAGGTCACCATCTCACAGTCCAGCATCTCGGACCACGTCTTCTGAGTCGATGCGTAACCGAAATGCGTGTCGGCTTTCGTATCACCGTGCCCAGGGAAGTGCTTGATACAACCTGTGATGCCCGCATCCTTCAGGCCTTGCAGATAGTTGGTCACCATTGGAGCAGCCACCTCAGGCTTATCGCTGAAGGCACGAGGGCCAATAATGATGTTCTCAGGATTGGTGTTCACATCGGCAACAGGTGCAAAGTCGATGTCGAAACCGTAGTTCTTCAAATAAGTGCCGATGGTATTGCCGCACTCGTAGGCATTCTTCGGGTCGCCCGTAGCACCGATGGCCGCCATCGACTCATACTTCTTCACGTCGAAGTTAGGATTGTTGGCAATGCGGGCCACGCGACCGCCTTCCTCGTCGATGCAGAGCAAGGGACTTCCGTTCAAGGCCCGTATCTGAGAGATTAACTTCGAGAGTTGGGTCTCGTTCTCCATGTTCCAAGCATAGAGGATGAGTCCGCCCACGGGATAGTTCTCATTCACTTTGCGCATTGTCTGGGTCACCTCAAGGATAGGATTCTCCTGAAGTTCAGCATAGGTGTTCCAGTGAATGGTGGTATCAAGCGTCTCCATGCGGACAAAGAACATCTGACCCACTTTCTCGCGCAGCGTCATCTTTGAGAGGCGAGCTTCCACCTCATCCGTCGTCGAATTGGTCCCATCATCACCAGAGCAGGAGATTATCGTAAGACCGCAAGTCAGGATGGCAGTCAGCATCCATAAGATTCTTTTCTTCATATCAGTTTAGTTTTAATGTATTCAACTTCCGCAAGCTCCGTTTGCCATGTAGATAGAAGGAGTCAGAAGTAGATAGAAGAAGATAGATGACGTTGGTTTTGCCGCTTGGCCTTGCCACCTGCCGTGGGTATCGTCCTCTATCTTCGCCGCTAAAAGCGGCATATCTCCTTTATCTTCTTAAATCTTCTTGACATACGAAACAGGGTGCAAAGATACAACCTTTATTCGAATAAATCCTTCAAAGCCGCACTTATTTTGCATTTTCACTGAAGTTTCGGATGATTATAATCAACCACAGATTAAGCAGATAAAGCAGATGTAAGCCTCTGATGGATAATTTAACGTGAACTCGACGAAAATGGAAGCTTACATCCTATCATGTGTTAAGCAAACACTAAGACACTAAGTAACTTCCCATGATGTAAAGACACAAAGGTTCTGGCCGGGGAATCTTTGTGTCTTCAGTTCGGCGGCGTAGCTCTTCGTGTCTTCGTGTCTTTGTGTTTGATTGTCCTTTGGTTTTTCATTGTTGACTTCGTCGAGCTAAAGCTTCCGCCTGCGCCTGAGGCTTGCCGAAGAACTCACGTTAAAATAATTGTCGTACCTTTGCAGCATCTGGAATTGTGAATTATAACATATTCTTATGTTAAAATTTTGTTAAAATGGCAAAATCCTGTGTGTTTTTGGTCTGCTCATTCGTATATATAATATAATAGCAACAAATTATATGTATAAAGATCGACAACTTACATACCTGCAGAAAAAATGGATTCATAATTCATTTGATGAAATTATGGAATACACCATAGTATGCGAAGATCAGATGGAGCCAAAGGAGATTGTTGCAGAGATTAAAGAAGATGTAGATAAGACATTTAATATTTGCGTTCCGACACATTTAATATATCAAGAAATCGATAATTATCTCAGCCAGCATTGAAAATGAAGATACTACATCTGTCTGACACCCATAGTAAACACAAAGAACTGACGGATCTACCTGAGGCAGACATCATCGTTCATAGTGGTGATTTTACCTTTGCAGGTAGTGATGAAGAGGCGTATAACTTCATGAACTGGTTCTGCAGCTTGTCATATAAACATAAAATATTCATTGCAGGCAACCACGACATGTGCATGTATCGAGCAGATGGTATTGAAGGACTTCCAAATAATGTTCACTATCTGCATAATACAGGTGTTGTCATAAATGGTAAAAAGTTCTATGGCGTACCACTGTTCATGGAAGACCGCATGGATGGTCAATTGGAAACGTTCGTTCATGATATTCCCGACGATACAGATGTGTTGATTACACACATGCCACCAAAGGGTATATGTGATTTGGCAGACTACGGAAAAGGTTTGATACATCATGGCGATGCTTCACTTGCTGAACGTATAAAGAGTTTGAATATATGTTGCAATTTGTTTGGTCACGAACACGATGCTTACGGAAAGACTATAATAGGGAGTGTTATTTACAGCAATGCGTGTGTCGTTGATAGCGACTATAATCTAACAAATGCTCCTATAACAATTGAAATTAGGTAACCAATATAAAGGATGGCTCTCCGCCAAAAAAAACATTGTCGATTCTACGAGACATAGAAGGCCAGTTATGATGCTACCTACATGAATTAGAAGCACTCGAAGATGAAGAAATACAACTTGCTAATCAAATACTAAAAATATAGGAAGAAATGCTAAAACAAGAAACTTATGAGTTGCATTGTTCCGCCATCTATAAGGGTGACAATGCTTTCAAGAGAGCTGCACGGTCCAAACAATCATGGTTCAGAGAAACTTATCTGAAGGTTGGTTTCGACCCGACAAACCGATATGGTAAATATGGTGCGTTCCTACTGCCTCAAGATGCCAAAGACGGATTGAATTTCTACGAGGGCTTCCGGAAGGAAATTCTAGAAGCGATACGTCACCGTTATCCTAAACTAAGCAAAAATAAGCATGAGGGTCTCTATGCCAATATGCTACGAAGCGAGCATATCCCTTGGAATGTGTTCATCCCAATGAAATCAGACCTTAATGCTTCTGCAAAGGTATTCAACACCATCTTAGGTGGTCCTGTTATTGACAATATTGTAGACATTCACATTGAGTGGGCTCCCGATAAAGCGGTTTGTCTAAATGATGGAACCTCATTTGACACCTATATAGAGTTTATGCATAAAGGGCATCTTTGTGGGATAGGAATTGAGGTGAAATACACTGAAGAAGGCTATCCCTTTGGAAAAACAGAGTATCATGAAGTTATGGAGAATGATCAGTCACGATATGCTGAAGTGACTGCTGAATGCGGATTGTACAAATCTGAAATAACCAGCAGGCCAATTCGTGAGACAGACCTTTGCAAAAATAATTACCGCCAGATCTGGAGAAACCACATTCTAGGCGAGTCTATGGTGAAGAACCTGAAATTGGAGCATCCGTTGGAAGAATTCCACACCTTGACGCTATATCCAAGCGGGAACACCCATTTCAAGATGGTCTTGCCAGATTATCAGTCCTTATTGACTGAATACGGAAGATCACGATTCCACTCCATCACTTTTGAAGAATTATTCAGCTTATTAATGGAAAACTTCCCGCAAGTTTCGAAATACCGAGACTGGATTCGGTATCTGAGTCTTCGCTATCCATTCTAAAAAATTAAAACATGATGGATTTAGCAACAATAGATTTAGAAACGGCTAACAATTCGAAATTGTTATGGAAGCAATAATGTCTTGGGCAAAGGAGAATTTTGATCTGATATGCTTACTTATAGGCGTGTTGGGTGTGCTTGTTTCTGTTATAAGCGTTTATCACGAAATAAGAGAGAAGAAAAGGAACAGACAGAAGTAAATTCCAATTTATTAAAATAATTGTCGTACCTTTGCAGCGGATTTAATGATAGTATATTATGAATACGAAAATCATTCTCGCAGTCGTTCTCGCTATTATTGTTGTAGCAGCTTGGGCTGTGAATGCGCATCGCAATAAAGGTTTCAAGACAGTCTCTCCTGAAGAGTTCGCAGGGATCATAGACGACACGGCCACAGTGCAACTGCTGGACGTGCGCACGAAAGAGGAATATGAGGAGGGACATATTGCAGATGCGCTGCTCGTAGATTTCTATTCCTATAACTTCGAGGAGCAGGCGACCGCCAAGCTCTCGAAGGAAAAGGCTGTGGCTGTCTATTGTCGCAGTGGCCGTCGCAGCGCGTCGGCTGCTCAGAAGTTGGTGAAGCTGGGGTACGAAGTCATCAATCTTGATGGCGGCATCTTGGCTTGGAGGCGCGCTAAGAAGTAAAGCTCGGCAGGCGAAACGTTGTGTGAGAGCTGCAAGCGGAAACGAAAAAAGAGGCCCTAAAGCCTCTCCTTTTGGTAACCCGCTTGGGGCTCGGTCCGGCGAAGCCGCCTGAGCACCTACTGGAGCGCAAGAACCCTTGGGTGAGAGCCACAAGCGGAAACGAAAAGAGAGGCCCTAAAGCCTCTCCTTTTGGTAACCCGCTTGGGGCTCGAACCCAAGACCCCCACATTAAAAGTGTGATGCTCTACCAACTGAGCTAGCGAGTCAACCTAAATGCAAAAGTTTCATTTTGCGGGTGCAAAGGTACAACTAATAATTTAAAATTCAAAATTCAAAATTCAAAATTTTTGCTTTCCTTTGCTTTTTTTACTCTTTCCATACCTCTGGAGCATAGTAGGCTGCCGCTTCGCTGAGCAAAACAGGGGCACGGCTGTCGAGTATGGTGAGGCGCAGGCGATGTGTCTGAACCGTGGGGAAGCGCAGGATGCGCTTGTAGCCTATCGTGGTCGTCTCCTCGCCGGCATCTACGGTTTGCCATGTTTTACCGTTGTGATACTCTACTCTAAACGTCTTGACCCGCTGCCCGAGGGGGATGTACTCTTGCAGGAGGATACGGTTCAGCCTTGTGCTGCGAGGCAGTTTCAGCTCTAACGTCTCGCCTGTCTGGAGTATGGAATAGGTCTCGAAGTTGTCGTCCGTGGTTGCTTTCTTGTTGTTGGCCAGGAGGTTCTTGCCGAGCTCTTGCTGAATGCGTTGATGGAAGGCGACGGCTCGGAGCGAGTCGGCGGAGTGGATGCGTCCTGTGCGGTCCACGGGGAAGTTGAGGAGCATGGTGGCGTTGTGCCCTACGGAACGGTAGTAGATATCGATGAGTTGGTCAACAGTCTTTATCTCATCGTCCTCCTTTTGATGGTAGAACCATCCGGGTCGGATGCTGACGTCGCATTCGGCAGGCACCCAGGCATCGCCGTCGGGATGGCCGGAGGTGAGTTCCTTTGCGCGGTCGTAGCCCGGATAGACTTTGTCGCTATGGAGGAAAGACCAGTTCGTGGCTCCTGCAAAGCCTTTCTCATTGCCCACCCAACGACAGCCGGGGCCTCCGTCGGAGAAGATGATGGCTTGTGGCTGCAGGCGGGATATCGTCTCGCGGATGCGTGGAAGGTTATAGTAGGTGCGGCTGTCAATCTTGCGCATTTCCTTTGCTCCTCCGTACCAGCCGTCGCCGCCGTTTGCTCCGTCGAGCCATATCTCAAACAAATCGCCGTACTGTGTGAGCAGCTCCTCCATTTGCATGAGGTAATACTCCGGATAGAGTGGTGTGCCGTAGAAGGCTTGATGGCGGTCCCAGGGCGAGAGGTAGAGGCCGAACTTCAGTCCGTATTTGCGGCAAGCTTTCGCCAGTTGTCCGACGATGTCGCCCTTCCCGTCGAGGTAGGGTGTGTTGCGGATGCTGTAGTCTGTATATTTTGTGGGCCAGAGGCAGAAACCGTCGTGATGCTTTGCCGTGAGGATGACGCCCTTCATGCCGGCCTCGACGAAGGTTCGGGCCCACTGTTCGCAGTCGAGATTCGTGGGGTTGAACTTCTCCAGAGGCACGTCGCCGTAGCCCCACTCCTGGTCGGTGAAGGTGTTGAGTCCGAAGTGGATGAAGGCATAGGTCTCCATCTGCTGCCACTCGACCTGATGGATTGTGGGCTGTGGCTGGCAGGGAGTAATCGTGTCATCCTCGGAAAAGGTCGGACAGACGTTCAGAAGCAGGAGCAGAGAGGCTGACAGTAATTTTTTCATAGTTTTCATGGTTTTGTTTGTTTTTCTTGTTGGTATCAGTTCTCGTCTGTTTCTTTGAGGATAAATCGTCGATAATAGGAGATGAGCAGCGTTGTGAGCGGCAGGGCGATGATGAGTCCGATGATGCCCAGCAGACTGCCCCAGATGGAGAGGCTGAGCAGGATGATGGCGGGGTTCATGCCCATGACGTGACCCATGATTCTGGGTGTGAGGATGACATCCTGAATGGTCTGCACGACGGCGAAGACGGCCAGGGCACAGAGGATGATGACCCAGAAGCTCTGTCCCGTATCGGATGCCTTGACGAGTGCCAGCAGGATGGTGGGGATGAAGCCCACCAGTTGCAGGTAGGGGATGAGGTTCAGCATACCGATGAAGAGTCCCAGGCCTATTGCCATCGGGAAGTCGATGATGAGGAAGCCGATGCTGAAGAGGATGCCGACCAGCAGGGCTATGAGCGACTGTCCACGGAAATAGGCGTTCATGCCGTTCTTGACATCCTGCACCACCATGCCTGCGAAGCTGCGGTTGCCTTCGGGGATGAGACGGAGCCACCCTTCGGAGATCTTCTCATAGTCCATCAGAATGAAGAACAGATAGAGCAGGACGACAAGGCTGCCCAGCAGACCGATGGCGAAGTTGATGGTGCCGGAGAGGAGTTTCCATGCCTGCACCAGAATGCTCTCTGCTGCATCGACGACGCTGCTGTGCTGCATAATCTTCAGCATGGAGTCGTCGTTGGCGTAGTTCTGGAGCTCTTTCTGAATCTGCTGGAAGAGGTCGGACGAGGCAAGCGTGTCGTGGAAATAGACGGACATCAGGCCTGCCATGCGGTTGCTCTCCTCTATGATGGGTGGCACGACGAGAGATACGGCCAAGGCTATGACAGCCAGGAGGATAAGCAAAGCCACGGCGATGCTTGCCACGCGATAGCGCAGATGGCATTTGTTCTGCAGGAACAGGACAAAAGGATAAATCATGTAGGCCAGTATCCATGCTATGAAAAAGGGCAGCAGGACGCTGGACAGGCGATTGACGAGCAGCACGGCAGCCACAGCTCCCAGTGCTACAAGGACCCAGCGTATGACGCGGTCGAAGGTAATCTCATGTTCTAACATATTTCCATTATTTCATTATCATTCGTTCACATAGTTTCATAAGTACGTGTACTTGTCACCATAAGTACGTGTACTTCTCGTCATAAGTACGTGTACTTATTGCCATAAGTACGTGTACTTTTTCCAGAGACGCTTTGTCCGACCATAAGGCATAGCCTAAGCTACTGCTTCTGAACGGCCATGGCGTAGCACTCTCGGCAGAGCGGTTCGTACTCCTGCTTCTCGCCGAGCATCACCTGCTTCTCGCCTGCCACGATGCGGTGGCTGACGTAGGCCAGAGCGCCGCAACGGACACAGATGGCATGCACCTTTGTCACCTCGTCGGCTATGGCGCAGAGCTGAGGCATGGGGCCGAAAGGCTGTCCCTTGAAGTCGAGGTCGAGACCTGCCACGATGACACGGATGCCGCGGCTGGCAAGCTCGTTGCACACCTCCACGATGTGCTCGTCGAAGAACTGCGCCTCGTCGATGCCCACCACGTCGCTCTCCTGACCCATGAGCAAGATGCTTGCGGAAGAATCGACCGGCGTGGAGAGGATGCTGTTGCCCTCGTGGCTGACCACTTCCTCCTCGCTGTAGCGCACATCGATGGAGGGCTTGAAGATTTCTACTCTCTGCTTGGCGAACTGTGCCCGACGGAGTCGGCGGATGAGTTCCTCCGTCTTGCCCGAGAACATCGAGCCGCACACGACCTCTACACGGCCCCTGCGCATCATTTCGCCATTACTTGAACCTACATCTTTCATTTAATTCATAATTCATAATTCATAATTCATAATTTAAGGCTACGCCCTAATCTTTCATTCTAATCTCCTTTAGGTAGTTTAGAAATGTTTTTCAGGCACAAATATACAAAATATCTTTAATTACCGAGCAAAGAGATGCCTAAAAATGTAAAAAACAATTAATGTTCAATGTTCAATGTTCAACGTTCAATGTATTTTTCGTATCTTTGCACACGCTATAATATAGAATAATGTATGGGGACGCTTTACTTGGTGCCTACTCCTGTAGGCAATCTTGATGACATGACGATGCGGGCGCTCAAGGTGCTTCGCGAGGCAGACCTCATCCTTGCCGAGGACACACGGACAAGTGGCAACCTGCTCCGGCACTTCGACATCAGGAATGCCATGCTCTCCTACCATAAGTTCAACGAGCACCAGACGGTCGATGGCATCGTGGAGCGCCTGCAGGCAGGACAGACAATAGCCGTGGTCAGCGATGCGGGTACACCAGGCATCAGCGACCCAGGCTTCCTCGTGGCTCGCGAAGCAATCAAGGCCGGTGTGGAGGTCATCACCCTGCCTGGAGCAACGGCTTTCGTACCGGCACTCGTGAGTAGCGGCTTGCCTTGCGACCGCTTCTGCTTCGAAGGTTTCCTGCCGCAGAAGAAGGGCAGGCAGACGCGCATCCAAGCTCTTGCCGACGAGACACGCACGATGATTTTCTACGAGTCGCCCCATCGCATCGTGAAGGCTCTCTCGCAGTTCATCGAGGTCTTCGGCCCGGACAGACAGGTCAGCGTCTGCCGCGAGATAAGCAAGATACACGAGGAAAGCGTCCGCGGCACACTCGAGGAAGTCTTGCAGCACTTCACGGAGAACGAACCTCGAGGCGAGTTCGTGATAGTAGTAGGAGGGAAGAAGAGTGAAGAGTGAAGAACGAAGAGTGAAGAGTGTAGAGTTAAGAGCCAGAGTTACGGCTCCTTTGCAAATAGCTTAATTACTAAATCGTAAATAAATTGTAAATCGTAAATCATTAAAT
>Ga0247608_10008721_pt1 | contig 10180 bp, 9 predicted proteins | sample 176DNAGHGlowgp2_FD_193490 | JGI IMG/M metagenome (GOLD analysis project Ga0247608, IMG submission 193490) | Sheep rumen microbial communities from Palmerston North, Manawatu-Wanganui, New Zealand - 1766 DNA GHGlow gp2 | ecosystem: Host-associated > Mammals > Digestive system > Stomach > Rumen ... | reverse complement strand
AACACTAAAATATATAGAAAATAATGGGAGGTTGTAATGAACCAGAATATAAAACAAAAATCAGAATATTGTTTAAATTGTAAATTGAAGCCATGTAGTCTAAAAGGATGCCCATTAAATAATGATATACCATCATTCATTAGGCAAGTTAAAGAAGAAAAATATGAAGATGCTTTTGATATACTATCAAATACGACAGTTTTATCTGCTATTTGTGGTAGAATATGTCCTCATAAAAAACAATGTCAAGGGTCATGTGTTAGAGGTATTAAAGATATACCTGTTAGTATTGGAGAGTTAGAATCATTTATAGGAGACTATTCAATTACAAATGATTTAAAAATTTTAAAACAGAATGGAAATTTAAATTTTAATATAAAAGTAGCTATTGTAGGGGGAGGACCTGCGGGACTTACATGTGGTGCGTTTTTAGCAAAACATGGTATACAAGTTACAATTTTTGAAAGATATGATTATTTAGGTGGACTTTTAATGTATGGAATTCCTGAGTTTAGACTATCAAAAGATATTGTTAAAAATTCTATTAAAAAGGTTTTAGACTTAGGGGTACAGGTTAAGTATAATCAACAATTAGGAAAAAATCTTAAATTAGAATATCTAACTGAAAATTATGATTATGTTGTTTTAACCTTTGGAGCAAATTGTTCTTCTAAGATGGGAGTAGAAGGAGAAGATTTAGATGGAGTTTACGGAGGAAACGAGCTATTAGAAAACAGAAATTTTCCTAATTTTACTGGAAAAACTGTTATAATAAACGGCGGTGGAAATGTAGCTATGGATACAGCTAGAACAATAAAAAGATTAGGTGCAAAAAATGTAAAAATAGTTTATAGAAGGGCAAAAGAACAAATGCCAGCAGAAGAAAAAGAAGTGGCAGATGCTGAAAAAGAAGGAATAGAAATATTATTTCAGAATAATATAGTAAAAATAAATGGAAGCAAAAAAGTTGAAAATGTAGAATTAATTAAAACTGAGCTTATCAAAAAAGAAGGAGATACAAGACTTTCTCCTATTAATATAAAAGGAAGCAATTATTCAATCCAAGCTGATTATGTTGTAATGGCTCTTGGCTCAGAAACTGATAGATTTGTACAAAATCTAGGGCTGGAATTAGACAAATGGAATAATATAAAAATAAACGAGAAATATCAAACATCAAATCCTAAGATATATGCTGGTGGAGATATAATTGGCAAAACAAAGACAGTAGCTTGGGCAGCAAGGTATGGAAGAGATATAGCAGAGGAGATTGTAAATGAGGCAAGAGGTAGGAAGTAGGATGTTGGATGTTTGAGATATAAATTTGTAAGTGAGATGTGTGATATGGGATGTGAGAAGAAAGATTTATGATAAAAATAGATGATAAAAGAGTAATAATAGATTCAATAGATCTTAAAAACTTAGATTTAAAAACTGAAAAAGAAATATATTGCGACTATAAGAATAAAATATTTACAGCTATATTTACCGGTGATACTAAACAAAATATTAAAATATTAAAACAATTAAAAAAGAAAAATGATAGAATTGGTTATTGTGGAATTGAATACAATGGATACATATTAATTGGAATTGTTAATAATGCAAATGAAGAGATTATAGATTGTATTAGAGCTATTTTTATAAAAGATAGAGATGAAAGATATGAATTCATTTATGATACTATTTGCAGGCAATTAGATCAAAAGTGGATTGATGAAAATCCTTGTAAATTTGAAAACAATATTTGCGTTTTTGAAAGACAAAGTAAAAACCCTAGAGAAAATGGATGCTGTTATGCTTTTTGGTATAAAAACTTTGGAACACAAACATATGGAGTTCATCAGTGTGAGCATTTGCATCCAACAGAGCATTGTAAAAATTCTAATTTAACTTGCAAGTTATTTGTATGTCCATATTTAAAAAAACACTCAAACTTTAAAATTGAGGTTGATAAGTTAGTTTTGATTCAAGTTTTCTTTAATAGATATCAAAAAATATCAATAAGAAATAATTTTTTTATAGAAAAGAAAAAATTTTTAGAAAAGCTAAAAAAAGATGAACATAGAACAAAGCCATTAATTTTATATTATGTAGATAGAGATTTTTTAGTATATAAAAGGGTTCCAAAGAAGAAAAGAGAATTAGCCAGAAAATATGAAGAAATATATAGAAAGACTAATGGGCTAAGGAAATATAAAAAATAAATACAGAAATCATAAAAAATATTGCATTTTTTCAAAATTAATATTACAATGTAAAAAACGGAAAGGAATATAAAAAATGAAAATACTTCTAGATGCTATGGGGGGAGACAATAGCCCTGATGCAAATATTAAAGGAGCTGTAAAAGCTATTAATCAAATAAAAGCAGAAGTTATATTAATAGGCAAACAAGAAATAATAGAAAATAGAATAAAAGAATTATTTGGAAAAACAATACAAGAAATTTCTCCAAGACTTTCTATCAAAAATGCCACAGAAACAATCGAGATGACGGACGGACCTACAGATAGTATAAAGCATAAAAAAGACTCATCAATGGTTGTAGGATTCAACATGTTAAAAAATGGAGAAGGTGATGTATTTATTTCTGCTGGAAATTCTGGGGCATTACTTGCAGGAGCAACTTTACTTGTTGGAAGAATTAGAGGAATAGATAGACCTGCAATGGCAGGAATACTTCCTTCATATAAAAGTAGATTGGTATTAATAGATTCAGGAGCTAATACTAATTGTAGACCAATTAATTTACTTCAATTTGCTCAAATGGCAAGTATTTATATAAGAAATACTTTTGGAATAGAATACCCAAGGATAGGACTTTTAAATATAGGGACAGAAGAAACCAAAGGTAATGAGTTGACTCGTGAAAGCTATAATTTATTGAAAGAAAAGTCGAAAGAATTAAATATTAATTTTATAGGAAATGTAGAAGGTAGAGATGCTTTTTCTGGAAAAGTAGATGCAATAGTTACAGATGGTTTTACGGGAAATGTATTTTTAAAAGCTGTTGAAGGACTTGGAAAATTTGTTAAAAGATCTTTGAAAGAAAGTTTAACAGGAAATGTATTATCAAAAATTGCAGCTATTCCATCACTCCCATCTATGAAAAAATTTGCAAAAACTATGGATTATAAATCTTATGGAGGTGCATTATTTTTAGGAGTAAAAAAACCAGTTGTAAAAGCACATGGAAGTAGTGATGAAAAATTATTTGAATATACAATCAAACAAGCAGAAGCTTTTGTAAATAATAAGACTGTTGAAAATTTAATGGCAGAGTTTACTGGTAAATAATTTTAAAAATAATTATAATAACTATTGACAAATAAAAAAACATATAATATAAATGACAATATAAATGATAATAAATTAAAAATAGAATATATCATTTGTAAACTTGAGAGGAGGTGAACTTTAGATTATGAGTTCAGAAGAAGTATTTGAAAAAGTAAAGAAAATTATTGTAGATTTACTACAAGTATCTGAAGATAGTGTTACAACAGAATCTAATTTTATAGATGATTTGGGTGCTGATTCTTTAGATTTAGTAGAATTAATTATGGGAATTGAAGAAGAATTTAACATTGAAATTCCAGATGGTGAAGCAGAAAAAGTTGTAACAGTTGGAGATGTTGTTGAATATATTAAAGAAAATGTTGGATAATATTCTTTACATAAAATTATCTAATTTTTACATTTAATAATTATAGTATAAACATTTTGAAACCTTGAAAGCTAATATACTTTCAAGGTTTTTATATTCTTAGGAAATTCATCCACGTAAGTGGGGAGTTTCTTTAGAAGAAAAAATTAATAATACAAAGAAAAAATATAGTAGTATATAAGTCGGAAAAGCTTAATTGACAACACAAAGCATATATTATATAATATGATTTATATGTTGGAAAGGATGAAATTAATGATAAAATTACTAAAAAGTTTAAGTAAAAAAGATGTATTAATAATATTGTTATGTTTTATACTAATAGCTTTGCAAGTATGGCTAGAGCTAAAAATGCCAGATTATATGTCTAAAATAACTATGCTTGTTGAAACAGAGGGAAGCAGTTTTCAAGATATCTTAATTAATGGTGGATTTATGGTTCTATGTGCTATCCGGAAGTTTGCTTTCTGCAATTGTTGTAGGATATTTAGCATCAAGAGTTTCGGCAACATTATCTATGAATATTAGAAAGAAATTGTTTACAAAGGTACAAAACCTTGCTATGAACGAAATAAAACAGCTTTCAACAAGTAGCTTAATAACAAGAACTACAAATGATATTACACAGATTCAAATGCTTATGGCAATGGGACTTCAATTAGCTATAAAATCACCTATAATGGCAATTTGGGCAATACGAAAAATTCTTACAAAAAATTGGCAATGGAGTGCACTTGTAGGTGGGGGAGTAATAGTACTATTGATGGTAGTTGGTTTATTAATGAAAATAGTAATTCCTAAATTTAAGATTGTACAAAAACTTACAGATAAAATTAATGAAGTAACTAGAGAAAATCTTACAGGAATAAGAGTAGTAAGAGCATTTAATGCAGAAAGATATCAAGAAAACAAATTCGAAGATATAAATACAAAACTAACAAATCAACAATTATTTAATCAAAAAATGTTTTCAATAATGCAACCTATGATGCATTTTATTATGCATTCTATGACTCTTGGAATATATACAATTGGAGCTTTTTTAATTTTTAATGCACAGATGGCAGATAAACTTGTTATATTTAGTAATATGGTTGTTTTTAGTGCATACTCAATGCAAGTAATAATGTCATTTTTAATGCTTGCAATTATATTTGTAATGTGGCCAAGAGCTGAAGTGTCTGCTAATCGTATAAATGAGGTTTTAGATACTGAAATTACTATAAAAGATGGAAAACAAGAAAAGGGTAAAGATGGACTAACTGGAGAAATAGAATTTAAAAAAGTTTCTTTCAAGTATCCAGATGGAGAAGAATATGTTTTAAAAGATATATCTTTTAAAGCTCATAAAGGTGAAACAATTGCATTTATTGGGTCTACTGGCTCTGGAAAAACTACAATTATCAATTTGATTCCTAGGTTTTATGATGCAACAGATGGAGAAATACTTGTAGATGGTGTAAATGTAAAAGATTATAAACAAAGTTCATTACATAATAAGATAGGTTATGTATCTCAAAAAGCAGTTATTTTTAATGGTACTGTTAATGAAAATGTATCATATGGAGAAAAAATAATTGATGATAACCAAGTAAAAAAAGCTATTGAGGTTGCACAAGCAAAAGACTTTGTCGAAGGTATGGAAAATGGATATGATACAGATTTAGCTGCTGGAGGAACCAATATTTCAGGAGGACAAAAACAAAGAATTTCGATTGCAAGAGCAATTGCAAGAGATCCAGAAATATATATTTTTGATGATAGTTTTTCAGCATTAGACTATAAAACAGATTTAATATTAAGAAGAGAGCTAAATAAATATACAAAAGATGCTACAATACTAATTGTAGCACAAAGAATTGGAACAATAATGAATGCAGACAAAATTTTAGTATTAGATGAAGGAAAAATTGTAGGGCAAGGAAAGCATAAAGAACTACTTGAAAACTGTGAAGTTTATAAGCAAATTGCGTTATCACAGCTTTCTGAAAAAGAGCTTGCAAGCTGAAAAATAGTAAAACGGAGAAAATTTCTCAAGAAAGGAGAAAAATAATGCCAGGACCAATGCGAAGAGGAAAAGGAAACCAAAACGATAAAGCAAAAGACTTTAAAGGTGCGATTTTGAGATTATATAAAGAATTGAATAAGTATATATTAGCAATAGTCATTGCTTTAATACTAGCAATATATGGTGCGAGAATAGGAATAAAAGCACCAAATATACTGTCAAAATTAACAGATGAAATATCAAAAGGTTTGATGGGGCAAATGAATATTTTAGAAGTAAAAAATATAGCAATTACATTAGGATTAATGTATATTGCAAATGCTCTATGTATACTTGTTCAAAACATACTTATGGCAGATGTTTCTAATAAATTTGCAAAAGATTTAAGAACAACAATTTCAAAAAAGATAAACAAATTACCATTAAGATATTATGATTTGCATTCAAAAGGAGATATTTTATCAAGAGTTACAAATGATGTAGACACAATTGCACAAACAATGAATCAATCATTAGCTACACTTGTAACATCAATTACATTATTTTTTGGAACTATTATTATGATGTTTTTTACAGATGCTATAATGGCTCTTACTGCTATTTTATCTAGTGTTATAGGATTTATCTTAATGTTTATTATTTTAGGAAGATCACAAAAATACTTCAGTGCTAGGCAAACAGAGCTTGGAAAATTAAATGGACATATAGAAGAAATCTATTCAAGTTTAAATGTTGTAAAAGTATATAATGGAGAAAAACAAGCAAATGAGAAGTTTGATAAATTAAATGAAAGTGTTTATGATGCAAATTTAAAAAGTCAATTTTTATCCGGGCTTATGCAACCAATAATGAATTTTATTGGAAATTTTGGATATGTTGCAGTTTGCATAGTTGGAGCAATTCTTACAATGAATAATGTTATAACTTTTGGTGTGATTGTTGCATTTATGATCTATGTAAGATTATTTACAAACCCATTATCACAATTTGCACAAAGTTTAACAGCTTTGCAATCAACAGCTGCTGCATCTGAAAGAGTTTTTGAATTTATAGATGAAAAAGAAATGTCAGATGAAGCATCATATACACAAAAACTTGAAAAAGAAAAAGTTCAAGGGAAAATTGAATTTAAAAATGTTGTTTTTCAATATGATAATAATGATAAGCCTACTATTAAAAACTTTAGTATGATTGCAAAACCAGGAGAAAAAGTCGCAATTGTAGGACCAACTGGTGCTGGAAAAACTACACTTGTAAATTTACTTATGAAGTTTTATGATATAGATTCTGGAGATATTAGAATTGATGATGTTTCAACAAAATTGTTAACTAGAGAAAACATTCATGATTTATTTACTATGGTTCTGCAAGATACTTGGTTATTTGATGGAACAATAAAAGAAAATATTATATACAATAATGAAAATATTACAGATGAACAAGTAATAGAAGTATGTAAAACTGTTGGATTAGATCATTTTATAAGAACACTTCCAAAAGGATATGATGCAATTTTATCTGAAAATGAGAGTATATCTGCAGGACAAAAACAATTGCTAACTATAGCCAGAGGAATGCTTCAAAATGCACCATTTTTAATTCTAGATGAAGCAACTTCAAATGTAGATACAAGAACAGAAGAGCTTGTGCAAAAAGCAATGGATAAATTAACAAAAGGAAAAACATCTTTTATAATTGCACATAGATTATCAACTATAAAAAATGCAGACTTGATTTTAGTAATTAACAATGGAAATATTGTAGAACAAGGAAATCATGAACAATTAATGGCAAAACAAGGAGCATATGCAGAGCTTTATAATAGTCAATTTGAGATGTAGACATGGGTAATTTTTTCATTGTGGCCTGTCCCGTTCTAGAGGGAAAAGGTGAGAAAAGAAAAGCGGAAGCACATGTCATAACTCTTTTTTATTTGAATATTTAATAATCCATAAAAAAATAGTGTATATTGTTACACACTATTTTTTTGGATTTCAACTAGTATCTTTCTTCTACGTTTACTCCCTCTTTGTCGTTATTTTGCAATTCAGATCCATTTGGGTTATTACCAAAGATTTGCTCAAAACCATCTGGAGAATTACCAGAAATGCTATTAACACCAGAATATATCTGTTTAAAATGTGTAGATCTAGAAGTAGAGTTTGGGCCAGTGGTAGAAGATTTATTAATTACTTCACCAACATTATTAAAATTTTGATTAAAACTCATAAAACCTCCTTATACTTTTTGTTTTAAATTAACATAATTATACCATTTTTTAGGTAAAAAATCAAGAGAACTCTTGATTTTTTTAATTCTATAGAATATAATAGAAATGTAAAAAAATGACTTTCAAAGTAGAAAGGAATTCAATATGGATAAAAGTATAAAGGAACTAATGCAAATAAGTGTAATAAGTGAAAATACTATATTAAGTGATATGGTAAAAGATATAATACCTAGAGAAGAACAAAGATTTACAACATTAGAATTAGAGGCAGAAAAAAAACAAGAATTTAGTCTTGTAATATATAAAAAGCAAAATCCGTTAATTAATTTCTTTCATTCTATAAAATTTGCTTTTGAAAAGTTTAGAATTATAAGACATTCGAGGGAATTTGAATTGGCAAAGAATCAAAATAAATATTAATAAGAACTTGTTTTACTGAAAAGACTATGAAGTAGAAAGTCAGATATAGGAAGTAGGAGGTAGGAGGTATGAAGTCCGACCTCCAACTTCCGACTTCCGACCTCATAAATAAATTTATTTGAGTGTTATAAAATAGATACTATTATTTAATATAAAGAGAGGAACATAAAAACATGTTAGCATACATTAAAGGCGAACTTGCAGTAAAAGCAAGAGGATATGTCGTGATTGATGTTGGTGGACTTGGATATAAAGTATTCATGTCAGATTTAGCTATGGAAAACATAGGTAACATAGGAGAAATAGTCAAGGTTCATACATATTATAGAGTAATGGAAGATGATATAAGTATTTTTGGATTTAATACAAGTGAGGAGCTTAGGCTTTTTGAATTACTGATTTCAGTAAGCGGGGTTGGAGCAAAAACAGCAATTACAATGCTTGGAACAATTAAACCAGAAGATTTTGCAATTGCAATTATTTCAAATGATATTAATACATTAAAGAAATTACCAGGAATAGGAGCAAAAACTGCACAAAGAATTGTACTTGAATTAAAAGATAAATTAAAAAAAGAAAAGCAAATAGAAGAATTATCTATTGCAGTAGATAATGCAAATTATATAAAAAATGTAATTGAAAAAGACCAAAAACTAGAAGAGGCATTTACTGCACTTCAAGTACTTGGTTATAGCACAAAAGACATTGAAAAAGCAATGGGAAAAATTGATAAAACTCTAAGTTTAGAAGAGATAATACGAAAGGGAATAAAAGAGCTATCAAATAAATGAGGTCAGAAGTAAGAGGTAGGAGATAGGAAGTGAGGAAAACTATGCCAGCAATAACATACGAATTATTACATACAGACAAAAATTCAGGAGCTAGAAGAGGAGTTATTCATACTCCACATGGAGATATACAAACTCCAATTTTTATGCCAGTTGGAACATTAGCAACAGTTAAATCAATGTCTCCTGAAGAATTAAAAGAAGATGTAAAAGCTCAAATAATTCTTTCAAACACTTATCATCTCTATTTAAGACCAGGACATGATATTGTAAAAGAAGCAGGTGGACTTCATAAATTTATGAATTGGGACAAGCCAATTTTAACAGACTGTGGAGGATTTCAGGTTTTTTCTTTAAGCAAACTTAGAAAAATAACAGAAGATGGAGTGCTTTTTAATTCACATTTAGATGGAAGTAAGCATATGTTTACACCTGAAAAAGTAATTGAGATTGAGGAAGCACTTGGTGCAGATATAATAATGAGTTTTGACGAATGTTGTGAATATCCATCAACATATGAATATACAAAACAGTCTATGGAAAGAACAACAAGATGGGCAAAAAGGTGCAAAGATGCACATACTAGAGAAGATCAAGGATTATTTGGAATAATTCAAGGTGGGTTTTATAAAGATTTAAGAGAAAAATCGGCAAAAGATTTAATAGATTTAGATTTTCCAGGATACGCAATTGGTGGAATAAGTGTTGGAGAACCAAAAGAAAAATTTTTAGATATTTTAAGATATACAGCTCCTATTATGCCAGAGAACAAACCAAGATATTTAATGGGAGTAGGGAGCCCAGACTACTTAATTGAAGCATCACTTGCGGGAATTGATATGTGTGATTGTGTTTTACCTACAAGACTTGCAAGACATGGGACAGCAATGACTTCAAAAGGAAAACTAGTTATTAGGAATAATGAGTATGCTAGAGATTGGAATCACTTAGATGATGAATGTGATTGTTATACTTGTAAAAATTATACTAGAGCCTATTTAAGACACTTAATAAAAACAAATGAAATTTTAGGAATGAGATTAATATCACTTCATAATTTGAGA
>Ga0247608_10008719_pt1 | contig 10181 bp, 9 predicted proteins | sample 176DNAGHGlowgp2_FD_193490 | JGI IMG/M metagenome (GOLD analysis project Ga0247608, IMG submission 193490) | Sheep rumen microbial communities from Palmerston North, Manawatu-Wanganui, New Zealand - 1766 DNA GHGlow gp2 | ecosystem: Host-associated > Mammals > Digestive system > Stomach > Rumen ... | reverse complement strand
TGGACAGGTCTTCTTTGTCAATAATCACATTTCTAATTTGGAAATGTTGAAGAGTTTGATTTTGAAGCATATTCCTGATTGTCGAGTGGCTATCGGTCACGGACAAATGGATCCTATTGCCTTAGAAGAAATCATCATGGGTTTTGTGAATTATGACTATGATGTGCTACTTTCTACAACTATAGTAGAGAACGGAATCGATATCCCCAATGCCAATACCATTATCATTAACGAAGCTCATAACTTTGGTTTATCCGACTTGCATCAAATGCGAGGCAGGGTGGGGCGTAGCAACAAGAAGGCTTTTTGTTACTTGTTGGCTCCTCCACTATCTACGCTGACGCAAGAAGCCCGTCGTCGCTTGCAAGCAATTGAGAACTTTTCGGGCTTAGGAAGTGGCATACACATTGCTATGCAGGACCTCGATATTCGTGGTGCTGGCAATATGCTTGGTGCCGAACAAAGTGGCTTTATTGCCGACGTTGGATATGAAACCTACCAGAAGATTTTGGGAGAGGCTGTACATGAGCTGAAAATGGAAGAGTTCAGCGAATTGTTTGTAGATGCTAACAATCAAGACCAAGGGGATAGAGGAGAGCATTATGTGGATGAGTGCCAGATTGAAAGTGATCTCGAGTTACTTCTGCCTGCAAGCTATGTAACAGGTAGTAGTGAACGTATGTTACTGTATCGAGAACTTGATAATCTTTCTACAGAAAAAGATGTAGATAATTTCAAAATCAAATTGTTGGATAGGTTTGGTCCTATACCTCAAGAAACGGAAGAACTCCTTCGTATAGTACCTTTGCGGGAGTTGGCTGCACGATTGGGTGTAGAACGTATCTTCTTGAAAGGTGGACGTATGACGTTGTTTCTGGTATCTAATCCAGAGAGTCCTTATTATAAGGGTAAGATGTTTGGCAAACTTATTGACTATATGATGAAATATACCCGCCGTTGTGAATTGAAGGAACGTAATGACCATAAGCGTTCTATGTTAGTGAAGGATGTTGAGAGTGTTGAGCATGCTCTACTCGTTCTGAAGGAAATCTATTCAATGGGCGAAGGTCAATGACGTCCGTAAAGCTTGTCAATAAGATCTGTTCGATGGATGCGTCGCAATTCGTTGATGATTTCTCGTCGTTGCTCAGGCTGATACCAGAAGAAGAAAAGTCGTTGCGCTAGTTTCTCATGTTGTGTGCGTGCACTAAACACGGGTTCTAATGTATAGGGATGAAATCCAGTATACCAGGTTTCTGTTGATACGGTCATGGGGGTAGGTGTAAAGTCTTGTACTTGCTCCAAGTGAAAATCCAACTTCTTAGTAATAATAGCCAACTCTGCCATATCTTCCTCTTTACAACCAGGGTGACTGCTGATGAAATATGGGATGATTTGTTGGCGCAGGTTTTCTTGTGAATTAATGCGGTCGAATATCTTTTTAAACTCTTCGAACTGCTTGAATGAAGGCTTGCGCATGAGGTAAAGCACATCGTCACTAGTATGCTCTGGCGCTACTTTTAACCGACCGCTAACATGTTTGGTAATCAATTCTTTGGTGTATTGCCGATTTGCTTTATTTACTTCTTCATTCTCATTTCTGTGTAGCATTAAATCATAACGAACGCCACTACCGATAAAGCTCTTCTTTATGCCCGGTAATGCATCAACTGCATGATAGATGTCAAGTAGCGGTCGATGGTCATTGTTCAGGTTTTTGCATACGGAGGGGTGTGCGCATGATGGTCGCTTGCATTTCTTGCACAAATCCAGATTCTTGCCGTGCATACGATACATATTCGCAGAAGGACCGCCCAAATCGCTGATATAGCCTTTGAAGTCTGGCATTTTCATTACTTTATTCACCTCTTTGAGAATGCTCTCCTTGCTACGACTAACGATAAATTTACCCTGATGTGCAGAAATGGTGCAGAAAGCACAGCCCCCAAAACATCCTCTGTGTAGGTTAATGCTGAACTTTATCATGTCATAAGCTGGTATGCGTTTGCCCTTGTATTTTGGATGAGGCAGACGAGTATAGGGTAAATCAAATGAGTGATCCAATTCTGCCTCTGTCATAGGAGGATAGGGTGGATTTACAACCACCGTTTGCTTGCCTGTGCGTTGTAAAATGCGTTGGGCACTCCACTTGTTGCTTTCCTCTTCGATGTGTCTGAAATTAGCAGCTTCCTTCTTCTTGTCTTTTAAACATTCCTCGTGTGAAAATAGTATGATGTCAGTGTCTTGTGGTACTATGTTGTTAGTGAGGTAAGCAATCTGTGGCGTATTAGTCAGTGGTTCGCCACGTTCAACCTTACGTGCGATCTCCACTACGGTTTTTTCGCCCATACCATACATCAGCAGGTCTGCTCCACTGTCCACTAAGATGCTGGGACGCACACGATCTTCCCAGTAGTCGTAATGGGTAAGTCGTCGCATACTGGCTTCAATACCTCCTAAAAATACTGGCACATCGGGAAATAGTTGTTTGAGGATTTTGGTATAGACAATACTAGGATAATCAGGTCTCATGTCGGTACGCCCATCGGGCGTATATGCATCTTCGTGACGAATACGTTTGTTGGCTGTGTATTTATTGACCATACTGTCCATACATCCAGGGCTAACACCAAAAAACAAGCGAGGTTTGCCTAGTTTCTTAAAGTCTCGCAAATCATCACGCCAGTTGGGTTGTGGCACTATAGCCACCTTTAACCCTTCCGCCTCAAGTATTCGACCAATGACAGCTGCACCAAATGAGGGGTGGTCGACATATGCATCACCGCTGAACAATATCACGTCCAGCTCATCCCATCCCCTCAATTCCATTTCTTTCTTTGTGGTAGGTAGCCAGTCTGTCAAGTTGCTCATATTCAATTAAAGGCAAAAGCAAATATTAACATATTGCTTTGTTAGTAGTGGGTATCCAGTTTATCTAGTTATTTATGCCTCAGAAATCTCTGCTGGAGTCTTTTCTTCGGAATGCTCAACAATCCAAGTATTATAGAGCGCCATCAATTTCTGCAGACCAAAAGCCTTCATGTTGTCGTGATAGATTACATCAATGCATAAGTTCAGCAGGTCTTTTATGTCGCCATTCTCGGCGGCTATAAGCGAGCGTACACTTAATTTCAGTTTTTCGAGCACATTCTCATCCACAAAACCATTACTGTCTGTCAGGTTATTGAATAACCCATATTTGTGGATGGTCATTAAGTGATCATCGCTAATTTGCATCGAGCGCGTTCCGCTTTGATTTGTTTGTATGGTGTACATGTCTAAAAAAGTTTTGTTTTATGCAAAGTTACGTAAAATCGAGAGTAGAACAAAAAAAGCTCGCTTGTTTTTTATCCCTTTTTATTTTTCAACCCACGGCTTCCTTTAATTGTTGCAAGGCCATTTCCAACACACTTCGGGGGCAACCCACATTAAGACGCATGAAACCTTCGCCTTCTTTTCCGAACATAGTGCCATCATTTAGTGCCAAATGAGCCTTTTCGACAAACAGATTCACCAATTCTTCCTGACTGAGACCAAGTTTCCTGCAATCCAAAAATATCAGATACGAAGCTTGTGGTTTCAGCATGCTGATGGCAGGTATGTTGTCTTTTAGGAATTGCTCTGTAAAGTCAATGTTATCCTGTACATAAGCCAGCATTTGATTCAGCCAGTCTTCCCCTTGTTCATAGGCAGCTGCACAAGCAGAATATGCAAACATATTTCCCATTGAATATTCGCTTGCTTCCATAAAGATATTGAACCTCTCGCGTATCTCTGGATTGAAAATCAAACTATAAGAGCTACACAATCCAGGCATATTAAAGGCTTTACTTGGTGCCATAAAAGTTATACTATTCATCCGTGCAGCCTCTGATACCGATGAAAACGAGTTGTGTTTATATCTAGGTAAGGTGAGGTCGGCGTGAATCTCATCACTTACCACCAGTGTCCCACTTCTTTTGCAAATATCAGCGACACGTTGCAACTCTTCCACTTTCCATACTCTGCCACCAGGGTTATGAGGATTGCAGAATATGAGTAATTTGCACCCTTTTATATCCTGCTCAAAACGTTCAAAATTAATGTGTACCTGACCATCATAGATGTCCAAATGATTATACACTACTTGACGGTTATTATGTTCAGTCACTAGGAAGAAAGGATGGTATACAGGAGGCAGTACCATCACTTTGTCGCCAGGTTGCGTGAAGCAGTTTAATGCAAAGACAATGCCTCTTACAATACCTGGAACGAAGCAAATATCCTCTTTTTGCACCTTCAACCCATGACGTTTGTTTACCCATTGAATGATGTTGTCGTACCAACCTCTGCAGGGCTGAGTATATCCAAGAACCCCTTGATCGAGTTGTTTGCGAATCGAGTTAATGATAAAGTCTGGGGTGCGAAAATCCATATCGGCTACCCACATAGGCAACAAGTCATTACGCCCCCATAATTCTTCTACTGCATCGTATTTCACACAGTCAGTTCCCTTACGTGCAATAATTTCATCAAAATCGTATTTCATAATTAAAGGATAGTTTATTATCAAAAAATAAGATGTATTTCACCTCAATAAAGTCTAAATAATTTGGCACTATTACCAGTTAAAATTATCTTTGCAAAGGTATATTATTTTCACTTAATAAAGAAGTATAATGTCATTAAAATATGGATTGATAGCAGCTGGTCAAGGCTCTCGGCTTGTGGCTGAGGGTATCACTGACCCCAAGCCATTGGTTAAGGTTGGTGGAGAAACACTCATAGGCAGACTTATAAGACTGTTTTGTGAAAACGATGCCGAGAGTGTGAGTATCATTATCAATGAAGAGATGACACAGGTGTATGATTTCTTGAAATCAATAAAACTATCTGTACCTCTGAATATTGTTGTGAAAACAACTCCAGATTCTTTCCAAAGTTTTTGCGAGTTACAACCTTTTTTACAAGATGATAAGTCTAAGATTTGCCTTACTACGGTTGACCCAATTTTTCATGATCAAGAGCTAGCTGCTTATGTGCATCATTTCATGAACGATGATGTTGATGATGCCTTGATGGGTGTGACTGATTATATTGACGACGAGAAACCACTTTATGTTAAGACAAGCAATGGTGATTTACGAATCATTGGTTATGCTAACGAGTCATACCCAGGTTGTCGCTACATCTCTGGAGGTATCTACTGTATGAACCAACAAGCCTTATCGTTGTTGCCTACAGCTCGTCAGGAAGGAGTTAAACGTATGCGTGGGTTCCAACAATATTTGGTAGATGCTGGTTTACGTGTTCAGGCGTGGCCTTTCACTAAAATCATTGATATCGATCATGCAGCCGATATTGATAAAGCTCAACAATTTTTATCGAAATGAAGGATTTTTATCGCATCGCAGGAATCAGTAGGGCTCCTATTTATTCTCCTAATAGTATTGATAAAGATGGGGCTATCTTCTTGGCTGTGCTTCAACATTTAGAAGCTAAGGGACATCAAGTAAAGGTGTATCAGGAAGATGATTTGTTGCATGATATCATAAAAGAGAAATACATTTTCAATATGGTACGCAGCTATGAGGCTGTCTCAAAACTGCAAGAGTTGGAAAAACAGGGAGTTGTAGAAGTTAATTCGGGATTTGGGATTGAGAATTGTCGACGCGAGCAGATGACCAGGCTTTTCCATCAGTACCATATTCCTCAACCTGAGAGTGTAGTGTGCAATTTGGAGTATAAATCAACAGGGGTAAAACCTAATATTCTTTCTAGTGAAACATCATGTTGGGTGAAGCGAGCTGATGGTCATACCACTCAGGTTAATGATGTGGTATTTGTATCAGAAACCTCTAAGTTGGGAGATGTGTTTGAAGACTTTGTTGAGCGTAGTATCAATAGGGTAGTTGTTAGTGAACATCTGCAAGGTGATATTATTAAGTTCTACGGAGTGGCAGGAACTCCTTTTTTCTATTGGTTCTATCCCTCTATGACGCATCATAGTAAATTTGGACTAGAAGAAATTAATGGAAAACCTAAAGGCATCACTTTCTCTGTTGATCAACTTCAGGCAATTTGTAATAAAGCAGCAGAAGTGTTGGTGGTTGACGTGTATGGCGGAGATGCTATTGTTGCTCCTGATGGTACCATTAGAATTATTGATTTTAATGATTGGCCAAGTTTTGCTCCTTGTTGTCAAGATGGCGGTAAAGCCATAGCGCAGGCTATAATACAGAAAATAGAAAAAGAAGAAATATGACAGAAGAAGAAAAAAAACAGTTTGAGTTATCTTTGAAATCAAAAGATACCGAAGAATGGATAGACTTAATCTTCTATCGTCCTATAGGATTTCGTTGTGCTTTGTTTTTCAAGAAATTGGGCGTTACACCAAATGCCGTAACCATTATGTCTATCTTTTTGGGAGTAGCAGCAGGTGTGTTGTTTTATTTTCCATCGTTATTAATCAACTTTGTTGGAATGGTATTGCTAGTTTGGGCCAATACCTACGATAGTACCGATGGGCAACTTGCTCGTCTTACAGGGCAGAAGTCAGAAATAGGTCGCATCCTTGATGGTCTATCAGGTGATATCTGGTTTTTCTCCATCTATTTGGCCATCTGTCTTCGTCTTTATCCAGAATGGGGTTTGTGGATATTCATATTGGCAGTTTTAGCAGGCTATTGTCATAGTAAGCAAGCAGCAATGGCAGACTATTATCGAAACATTCACCTCTTTTTCTTATTAGGTAAGCAGGGGAGTGAGTTAGATAATGCTCGTCAACAAGCAGAGAAATACAAAAAGATGAGTTGGAACGATGGCTTTTTGCAGAAGTTGTTTCAGTTTTTTTATAAGGACTATACTGCCAATCAAGAGAAGTTGACACCTCATTTCCAGCAATTCTTTCATACATTGCAAGAAAAATATGCTGGTGAAGTAGCACCTTCAGAGATCCGCATGCAATTTCGTGAGAAGAGTTTGCCGTTGATGCCTTATACAAATATTCTGTCGTTTAATACCAGGGTGATTGTTTTATTCATTTCGTTGTTGATAAATATGCCTTGGCTCTATTTTGTATTTGAGCTCACCCTATTGAACGCATTATTTTTTTATATGGTGTGGAAACATGAACAACTTAGCAAAGAAATGGAGGAAATGATATGATTAGGGCTTTAGCCTTTGATTTTGGTGGCACGATAGACTCGCCATTTATGCATTGGATGAAGGTGTATCTTAAGGTGTATGCCGAACAATTACGGTTGCCCCTTATCCCTGATAACTTCCGTGACTCATATGTGTTTGCTGAGCGCGAGATGGAGCGTTTGCAACTGGTGAAGCCAACTGATAGCTTATTGCAGACACAACGTTACAAAACTCATTTGCAGGTTGAACACCTTTGCCGTAGCGGTGTCCTTCCTGCTTCTACCCATCAAGATGAGTTGGCTGAGCAGGTCGCTCATCTTGTGACGGAGTATTCCAGCTCTTTCGTTCAGACCAATAAACCAGTATTGCAAAAGTTGGCTACTCGTTATCCTTTATTGTTAGTTTCAAACTATTATGGCAACCTAAAAACGTTGGTTGAGCAAGCTGGAATATTGCATTTGTTTCAAAGTGTTACTGACTCTACTGTAGTGGGAATACGTAAGCCTGATCCTGCTATCTGGTTAAATGCTATCACCTCACAGGGCTTCCAACCAGATGAGGTGGTAGTCATAGGTGATTCTTACAAAAATGACATTGCTCCTGCTTTATCCTTAGGATGTCAAGTTATTCATTGCAGTTCTAGTGAATCAGACAGAATTCCAGGAGTACCTACTATAACAGAATTTAGTCAGCTTTGTGACCTTGACACATTACTTGCTGGTAAAAATAAAGATTAGAATAAATCTTTAACAATACAAAAAAAGCCCTGAAGTTATTAGCTTCAGGGCTTTCTCTTAGTGTTAAGCATCATGTTTCTCCTGCATATCAATTTCCTCTCTCTTCTTGTCATAGAATTTGTACTGCAAGAAAGCGAGACTTTGATCAGGAATCACCTTGATGCCAAATCCATACTTCATCTGCCATTGCCGTTTGAGCGATAGCAGTCCTTTGTTGACGTATGCCGCCACATAAGGATGTACGTGTAATGAGAATTTGGTCATCTTCACCTTGTTCACCAGGTAGTCGATTTTACTCTCCAGAGAGTCTGTAAAGAGGATAGACGGGCGAATCTTTCCCTTGCCAAAACATGTAGGGCATGTTTCAAGCGTGTCTATGTCCAGAACAGGCCTTACCCTCTGTCTGGTAATCTGCATCAGTCCGAATTTGCTCAATGGCAAGATTTTATGCCTTGCCCTGTCTTTTTGCATATTCGCGCACATTCTTTCATATAGCTTTTGGCGGTCTTCTGCCAAAGCCATATCGATAAAGTCCACCACAATGATGCCACCCATATCACGCAATCTGAGTTGGCGAGCCAACTCGTCAGCGGCACCCAGGTTCACTTCTAGTGCAGTCGTTTCCTGATTGTTCGTTTTGGTACGGTTTCCGCTATTCACGTCCACCACATGCAAAGCCTCTGTGTGTTCGATAATCAGATAGGCACCATTCTTATATGAAATGGTACGCCCAAACGACGACTTGATCTGCTTGGTTACTCCAAAGTTGTCATAGATAGGGAGTTCGCCATTGTACAGTTTCACAATTCCTGCCTTTTCAGGGGCTATGATTGATACGTAATCCTTGATTTCGTTGAATTCAGCTTCATCATTAACATAGATGTGCTCGAAATCAGGATTGAACAAGTCGCGCAACATACCTACGGCACGGCTCGTCTCTTCGTAAATCAGTGTCGGAAATTTCGTGGCATTCTGCACTTTCTGCATAGCGTCATCCCATCTCTTCAGCAATACTTTAAGTTCAGCATCGAGCTCTGCTACACGTTTACCTTCAGCTACCGTCCTGACGATTACTCCAAAGTTTTTGGGAGTTATGCTCATCAGCAACTGCTTGAGGCGTGCACGTTCTTCGCCCGATTTAATTTTTTGCGATACTGAAACCTTATCATCGAAAGGCATAAGCACCAGATATCTGCCAGCAAACGACAGCTCAGTGGTCAGTCTGGGGCCCTTTGTTGAGATTGGTTCCTTAACAATCTGCACCACCACTTCTTGTCCTACTTCCAGATAGTCAGATATTGATCCGTCTTTCGGTAGGGTAGGCATAATTGTTGCCTTGCTGAGGGGGTTCAGTTTTTTCTTGTTACTTAAAACTTGCTTGACATACTTGTTTTGAGAACTGAAATTCTCGCCCAAGTCCAAGTAGTGAAGAAATGCTTCTTTCTCGTATCCCACGTCCACGAAGCATGCATTGAGTCCCGGCATTACTTTCTTAATGCGTCCCAAATAAATGTTGCCCACGTTGAAAGCCGTATTGTTGCCTTCTTTCTGAAGTTCCACCAATTGCTTGTCTTCCAACAGAGCGATGGAAACCTCTTGAGGTTTCACATCCACCACAAGTTCGTTAGTCACGGGGTTACTTTACTAAATAAGTTAAAGATCTCTTTGTCAATCAGACAAATGTAGTTTTTGATATAAATAAAAGGACAAACTTGAACAAAACCACTCAAATTTGTCCTTCTCATTTATCTCTCTAGACCAAGAAAAAGTTTACTTGCTCTTATGTCTGTTCTTTCTTAGTCTTTTCTTACGCTTATGCGTAGCCATTTTATGTCTTTTTTTCTTCTTACCGCTTGGCATAGCTTTTGAAAATTAAAGGGTTAATAAATTATTTTTTTACTTGCAGTGTGAATGTCTTAGCTGGCTTGAAAGCTGGGATGTTGTGCTCTGGGATAATCAGGGTAGTGTTCTTTGAAATGTTACGAGCGGTCTTCTGAGCGCGCTTCTTAACAATAAAGCTACCAAAACCACGGAGATAAACGTTCTCCTCTTTCTCTAATGAATTCTTCACTGCAACCATGAATGCTTCTACTGTAGCAGTAACTGACTTCTTATCAACGCCAGTGTTCTTTGCGATCTCGTTAATGATATCAGCTTTAGTCATTTCTTTATTAATTTTTAGTATGTAAGTATTTTCGGACTGCAAATATACTACCTATTTTACAATTCCCAAAATTGGAAAGGTATTTTTTTTATAAAAAACACGCATTTTGAGGAAATTAAGTGTTTACTTCTCCTGTTTTTACTATTTTTGTGAGC
>Ga0247608_10008718_pt1 | contig 10182 bp, 5 predicted proteins | sample 176DNAGHGlowgp2_FD_193490 | JGI IMG/M metagenome (GOLD analysis project Ga0247608, IMG submission 193490) | Sheep rumen microbial communities from Palmerston North, Manawatu-Wanganui, New Zealand - 1766 DNA GHGlow gp2 | ecosystem: Host-associated > Mammals > Digestive system > Stomach > Rumen ... | reverse complement strand
GAGGCCATGCTGGAAGCCCAGAAGCAAGGCAAGGTGCGCCATATCGGCATCACCAACCACCGCCTGGCTGTGGCTCAGCAAGCCATCGACAGCGACCTCTACGAGACGCTGCAATTCCCCTTCTCCTACCTCGCCTCCGACAAGGAACTGCACCTGGTCAACCAATGCGCCGAAAAGAACATCGGATTCATTGCCATGAAAGCTCTCAGCGGCGGTCTTATCAGCCATGCCGCCACGGCCTATGCCTACCTGGCCCAATTCCCCGGCGTGGAACCCATATGGGGCATCCAGCGCGAAAGCGAACTCGACGAGTTCATCTCCTTTCAGGACAACCCTCCTACCCTCACCGACGAGATGCGCCAACGCATCGAGCACGACCGCAAGGAACTCACCGGCGACTTCTGCCGCGGCTGCGGCTACTGCCAGCCGTGCACCGTCGGCATCGAGATTGAGAGCTGCAACCGCATGTATCTCTTCCTCCGCCGCGCACCCTACTCGGTCTACCTCACCGAGGAATTCAACCAGAAAATGCATCAGATTGAAGACTGTGTGGACTGCGGACTCTGCAAGACCCGTTGCCCCTACGGCCTGGACATCCCCAACCTGCTGCGACGCAACCTCGAGGACTGGAACGCACACTGGGCTCATAAAGAGAAATATTTGTGTAAGGAGTAAAGGGTAAAGGGTAAAGGTTAAAGGTTAAAGGTTATCGCAGGCGAGGCGCCTGCGTACCAGATTATAGGGTAAAGGTTAAAGAGTAAAGGTTAAAGAGTTAATGTTAAAGGTTATCGCAGGCGAGGCGCCTGCGTACCAGATTATAGGGTAAAGATTAAACATTAAACATTAAACATTAAACATAAAACATTAAACATCAATCATCAAACATTAAACATTAAACATTAAACATCAATCATCAAACATTAAAGATTAACTTCCGTATTCTACTCTATTCTATATTATGTCGCCTGATACAATCACTTTCTTTGAAGAACTGGCTGCCAATAACAACCGCGAATGGTTCATGGACAACAAAAGCCGCTACGATGCTATCCGTGAGGAATTCATCGACCTCACCGCCTATATCATCGACGAACTGAGCCCCATCGACCCCTCCATAGGTCACCCCGATGCCAAGAAATGCCTCTACCGCATATACCGTGACTTGCGCTTCACACCCGACAAACGGCCTTACAAAACGCACATATCCTTCTTTCTGAGCAGCCACGGCATCAAGCGCTCCGGCGAAGCTGGCTACTACCTCCAGATCGGGATGGAAGACTACGGCCTGCACGGCAATTGCAGCCTGGGCGGCGGCATCTTCATGCCCGACAAGGAGAAGCTGGCAGCCATACGGCAAGAATTTTTCTACAACACCGATGAATTCCTCGCCATACGCAACGACAAGCAATACAAAAAGTATTTCGGCGACGGCTATTTCACCACCAAGATTCTGAGCCGCGCCCCCAAAGGATATCCCAACGATTGGGAACACGTCGACCTGCTGAAATACAACGACTACTGCACTATGCACGAAGTGCCTACCGACATCCTGCTCAGCGACAAGTTCAAAGACTACGTCATGAAGGTGTTCCGCGCCAGCGTTCCGCTGAACCGCTTCATTCTTCAGGCCACCAACTGAAAAGCCGACAGCCCGGCGTCGCTGCTCCGCTGCACCGACGGAAAATAACGGTATCCTGTCTTGTCAGCATCCCTGTCTTGACGTAGCCCGCTACGCCTTCAACAGCGATGCAGCCAATCTGCTCGAAACAAATACCAATCAGACATAAAACCCGACGACCGTGTGGGGAAAAAGAAAAGAGCGTCACTTCAATCAAGCGACGCTCATTTCATTATGTATAGGAGGTATCCTTACTTCTTGATGTTCGGTTCTTCGAGGCCGTAGTTGTTCTTCTTGTCGATGAGTTTCAAGTAGAGGGCGATGAAGAAAGCGATGATGCCGAAGGAGGCAAAGAGAATCAGCGGTACCGTGAAGCGGTACGGCACAAAGATGGCACTGCTGTGCTTGCCAATCTCTTCTCTATACTGGTCGAGTTCGCTGGTCTCGGCAGAGGCCTGGTTCTTCTTCAGGAAACCAAAGAAGCCAGCCTGTTGCTGCTCTTTGGCGGGATGCGTCTCGATATAGTTGCAGATGGCTTCCTTGCGAGCATCGAGGGTTTCCATGGTGTTGACAACAGCGGTGTAGGTGTTGGAGACGGCAGCCGTCTTCTGGTCCTCGGTGAGGCCGCTGTAGGTATTGGCGATCTTGTCGTAGGTGGCAGCGAGGTTGGCATAGCAGCTGTCGAAAGCCACTGCGTCGCGGTCCATAGCCAGGGTGGTCTCCTGATACTGCTCGACGAAGGTCTTGGTGTCCTGGACAATCTGATTGTCGGAGTTGGACGAAGCCAACACGTTGCCGATAAGCATGGGCACGAAGCAAAGGCCGATGTTTTGGACCCAGAAAATCAGGGAGTAGGCACTACCCAGATAGCGAGGATTCATCACCTTAGGCACAGAGGGCCAAAGGGCAGCGGGAACCAATGCGAAAGAGATGCCCAGAATCACGATGGTGGCGTAAGCGATGAGGCGGCTACCGGTGGCCGGGACGAGGAAAGCAAAGATCAGGTGGCAGCAGATGAGCAGCAGCGAACCCCAAATCAGCATGGTAGCGCCCTTGCCCTTGTTGTCGAGGAAAGCGCCCAAGAAGGGGGTGATGATAGCAGCTCCGATGGGGAACCAACGGAAGATGTTGGATGCCGTAGTGGCATCAATACCCAGGTTGCACTGCAGCATGTTGGCGCCGTAACGCTGGAAGGGGAAGATAGCGCTGTAGTAGAGGACGCAGAGCAGGGCGATAACCCAGAAAATCTTGCTTCCGAAGATTTTGCCGATGTCGCTGATTTTGAATTCTTCTTCCGAATCGGTGCTGGTATTGGCATCTTTGCCAAGCTGCTTGTCGAACTTCTTGTCCATAACGCAGAACACGAGGAAGAAAATCAGGCCGATGAGGAGCAGCAGGGTGCAGAAAGCCACAGGCGCCACGATGGTGCCGAAGCTTTTGGCGATGACAGGAGAGATGGAGAACACCGAGAAGACGCCGACGCGGGCGATAGCCATCTCGAGGCCCATAGCCAGAGCCATCTCTTTGCCTTCGAACCACTTGGCGATGGTGCGGGAGACGGTGATACCGGCCATTTCGCAGCCACAGCCAAATATCATGAAGCCGAGAGCCGACATCTTGGCGCTGCCAGGCATGGAGACCCACCAAGTGTTGAGCCACTCGCAGAATCCCGTGGTCTGGAACCAGTCGTTGACGCCGACCAGCTTGATGATGGCACCCAACAGCATCAGCGATGCCGACAGGGTTCCCGTGAAGCGGATGCCCATCTTGTCGAGAATGATACCGGCAAGAATAAGGAAACCGCACACATTGAGGATGTATTCACCGGCAGCATAGGTGCCGAACACACTGGGGCTCCAGCCGCGCTCAGCTTCCAAGAGGCTCTCGATAGGCGACATCACATCCACAAACATATAGCCGAAAAACATCATCAGTGCGACGAGCAAAAGCGCCGACCAACGTGCCAGAGGGCTATCATTCATTAATTTTGCAATTTTTTCTGCCATAAAAATAAATGTTTGTTAATAATTGATTATCGTGTTTAAAATATCTCTATGATTTTTAAATCTTTGCCAATTAACATTATTTTTAACAAAAAGCAAAGGTACATAAAAATAACGACATACGAAAATATTTTTTAAGCCAAAGCCAAAAAGAAAAGGAGCCCCACGCAAAAGTGAGGCTCCTCATGGCTGTCGTTGTCAGGCTACGGACACGAGATAGTAGTTCTTTTTGCCGCGTTGCAGAAGGATGAGGCCGCAAGGCAGGATATCCTTGTCGGTGACGGTGTAATCCTCGCCCACTTTGGCCTTGTTGAGCGACACGGAATTCTCTTTGAGGGCTCTGCGTATCTCGCCTTTGCTGGCGAACATATTGGTCTCGGAGGCGCAGAGGTCGATGATCGAGAGGCCTGCCGCCACCTTGTCGCGACTCACAGTGTACTGCGGCACACCTTCGAAGACGCTCAGCAAGGTGCTGCGGTCGAGGGCGCTGAGTTGCTCGGTGGTACCCTTTCCGAACAGCAGTTCGGATGCCGCCACGGCACCTTCGTAGGCTGCTTCGCCGTGGACGCGGATGGTGATGTCTTTGGCCAAGGCTTTCTGCAGGATGCGACGCTCGGGGGCTTCGGCATGCTGGCGTTCCAGTTCCTCTACCTCTTCCTTCGAGAAGAGCGTGAAGATGCGGATGTAGCGTGCCGTATCGACATCGGAGCAGTTGAGCCAGAACTGGTAGAACTTATACGGGCTGGTCTTTTCCGCGTCGAGCCATACGTTGCCGCCCTCGGTCTTGCCGAACTTGGTGCCGTCGGCTTTGGTGATGAGCGGGCATGTCAAAGCAAACGCCTCGCCACCTTCCATGCGGCGGATGAGTTCCGTACCCGTGGTGATGTTGCCCCATTGGTCGGAGCCGCCCATCTGGAGTTTGCAGCCCTTGGTGCGGTAGAGCGTCAGGAAGTCGTAACCCTGCAGCAGCTGGTAGCTGAATTCGGTAAAGGAGATACCCGTTTCCATACGCTTCTTGACGGAGTCCTTGGTCATCATATAGTTGACCGTGATGTGTTTGCCCACATCGCGGATAAAATCGAGGAAGAGGTAATCCTTCATCCAATCGTAGTTGTTGAGGATTTCGGCGCCGTTGACGGGGTTGTCGAAATCGAGGAAGCGTTCCAGCTGCTTCTTGATGCAGCTGACGTTGTGCTGTATTTCCTCAGGGGTCAGCAGTTTGCGTTCGGCGGCCTTGAAGGAGGGGTCGCCAATCATGCCCGTGGCACCGCCCACGACGGCCAGAGGTTTGTGACCTGCCATCTGGAGGTGTTTCAGCAGCATGATGCTGACGAGGTGTCCGATGTGGAGGCTGTCGGCCGTGGGGTCGATACCCACATAGGCTGTGGTGACTTCTTTGTTGAGCTGTTCTTCGGTGCCAGGCATCATGTCGTGAATCATGCCGCGCCATTTCAGTTCTTCTACTAAGTTAGCCATAATAATATAGTATTATTCTTATTTATAGTATTGCAAAAAAAAAGAGGTACCGCTTGGGAGTCAGTACCTCTTTCTCTATTTAATTATTATTATCGAACGATCAGTTTGGAGGTGGCAGACTCTTTTCCGAGGTTGATGTTCACCAGATACATGCCATGGCTGAACTTGCTGCAGTCGAGGCTATACTGATGTACGCCTTCAGAAAGGATACCGAGCGACTCGGTGTGGACCAGCTTGCCGCTGAGGTCGTAGATTTTGACGATGGCGTTGCCACCGTTGACCACGGTGAGTTCGAGAGTAGCGTTGTCGACGACAGGGTTAGGATAGATCTTCACCTGGTTGTCGCCCTTGTCTACGGTGTTGATACCGACCCAGTCTTCAGGATCGCAGATTTCAGCAACATGGTCTTCGACATAGGTGGTGTCCATGAAGACGCCACGGCCATAGGTACCGAAATAGATAGCGTAAGGATATTTAGTCTTGGCGAAGATGTAGGTCTCCAAGTTGACGCCCTCGCGGACCTGGAAACGCTGACGTTCGAGAGACTTGGTCTGCTGGACGATGGAAGTCACAGGGACACCGGCGAAGGCGCCGAAGCTCTGCCAAGTGGGGTTGGTGACGGGGGAGATAAAGACACCCTTCTCAGTACCTGCATAGACGTTGCCGGTCTTGTATTCGATAAGAGCGGAATAGACAGGATCAGCGGTACCCATAGCATATTCGGAATTGTTGACCGTCAGAGCGGTGACGGTGCGAGTGCTTTCATTGCTGGCGTTCTTGACATAAACCATGTTGGGTTCGAGGACAGAATAGCCACCAAAGGTGAAGATGAGGTTGTCCTCACCATCGCGCGGGTCGACGACGATGGAGGTAAGGGGGCGTTTGAAGAGACCGCCATCGGGAGCATAGATGTAGTCGAAGTGGGTGATACGGCTCATACCCTCGAAGTCGGGAGTATAGGTAAGCTGGGTCTTCATGGTGTTGGAGTTGTTGACATCGGCATTGACGAAGTCATAGATGCGTACCACGAAGCTTTCCATGGTTTCCTTGTCGTAGACGTTGCAATAGATACTCTTACCGTCGCGGCTGAAAGCGATAGCGCCGAGGCCGTAGCCTTCACTGGTGACGTAGAGGGGAGCCCAGTGCATAAGGCGTTCCAAAGCATCGCCAGTAGCGCTGACAGCTTCGTTAGGATCCCAAACGTTGCGGTAGTAGTTAGGTGTGCAGTTGAGATAGACAACGCCGTTGCCATTGGTGTTGATACCATTGACGATGATACGGCTGACGACAGGGTTGTGGACCGTATGCTTCAACATGTTCTTCACAACGAAGGTGGTGTCGAAGGTGTGGTAGAAAGGATAATCGAAGTTGGGTTTGGAGCAGACAAGGATTTTGTCGCCGGGGACGATGGTGGTGTTACCGCTAAGCTGGGTTTCAACGCCGTTGTGGATATAGGTCATCGTGGTATCGATGGTGAAGGTGATCTTGTCGTTCCAGATGGTGTTGTTGGTAGTCTCCCAAAGTTTGATCTGAGGAATGGGGTTGCTGTTGGGGACAACATCGGAGAGGAAGCCTTCGGCGATGGTCCAAGTCTGCGTGTTGGAGTAGTCAGCATAGTCGTTGCAAGCGCGGCCCATGCTGGCGACGGTAGAGTTACCCATACCGCCGGCAAAGGAGAAGGAGCCTGGTTCGCTGGACACGAAGATAGAACGGCGAACCGTGGGGATGATACGCTGGAACATGGAGCTGGCGACACCGCCGCCGTTGCCGAACCAGGTGATGCTGGCCATGTGGTTCATGATGGAAGCCGTATCATTGTCATACCACTGGTTGGTGGGAACGCTGCCGTGGTGGGCGTTGCGAGCCTGGATGAAGGGGCAGCTGTTGTCGACGGCGCCTCCGATGATGGAACCATCAGGGGAGACAGCGATGTCGTTGAACTGAACGGTATTGAAACCTTTGTTGAGGTTGATGAAGGTGTCGTTGACTTCTTTGTAGACACCGCCGTCGGTAGCGAAATACACCACCCAGGAAGTATCATTATCTTCGTTGACAGTGAAAGTGGGGACAATCTGATTGATGCCCGAATGGAGGAACATGGGCGAAGTGTAGACCTGGCCCATATAGTTACCAGCGTTGAGGTTGTACTCGTTGTAGGACATCATAGTCCACTGGTAGTAGGAATTCTCCACGAAGCCGGAACCCTTGTAGAGGTTAGAGCCGCCGACGTAGATGGTCTTATAGTCGCGGGGGTCGATAGCGATGGAGGCGTTGATCGTGCCGGGTTTCTGACGGGTGAAGGGCGCGATGGTGTTGGTGGTCAGACGCGTCCAGTTCTGCTGGTCATACGAGAGATAGACAGCGTTGAGGAGACCCACGGTGTCGACGACAACAGCGTAAAGATAAGTGGTGTGGACATAGTTGCCAGTAGCGGCATCGAGTTTATGAGCAGTGTTGGCAGACAGCTCGATGCGGCCTGCAGAGGCGAAAGCCGAATTGCTGGCGGTGACATCGATGGCAGCAGACTCTTCGACCACATTGCCGATGCGATAAAGTTTGCCGGGGCCCGAAACGTAGGCGATATTGTCGGCCGAGATGATGACGACATCATGAATCATGCCGCTGACGACGAGCGAAGGCTCAGCCGTCCAGTCAGGATCGGCGGAATTGAGTTTCCATCTGTAGAGACCCTCGTTGGTAGCTGCATAAATATAGAGAAAACCATTTCTTTCGATAGTAGCCAAACGGTTGATGTAAGACCATTCAGGATAGACGGAGGGGTTGGTCTTGCTGAGCAACTGGTAGCTTTCGTCGCTGGGGTCGAAGTGGAAGATGCCATGACCTTTGGGCGACATCACGTCATTGTTGACGCCATGGTTGCCAATGAAACCTTCACCGGTGGCAATCAGCAGGCTGTTGTCGTGCAGCTGAACCATGTCGCTGATGGGGAGGGTGAGTTCATAGCCATTCATGTGGCAGGGCATGTATTGCCAGTAGCCCTGACCCATTTTTTTGTAGAGACCGCCGGCGACGCCGCCAGCGTAGAGCGTGTTGTGGGTAGGATCAGCTTCGTCGACAATGATTGCACGGACACGGCCGCCGACATTATCGGGACCAATTTCAATTAAATCGTTGTGGTAATTTGCCTTCGGTTGAGCGGATGCAACGTGTGCTCCGCCAAAGAAAGCAGCGACAATTAAGCCGATTAGTACTTTTTTACTTTTCATAAGATATTAATAATTAATTAGATTTTTGATTTCGCGCTTAAATTATAACATGCAAAGATAGTGTTTTTTTTTGGAACCGTCACATTTTTTCATTAAAAAAATAAAAAAAAGCACACATGACAACAATTTTTTGCATACGGTATCGTTTGTAGACTGTCTTTGGAAAGGGATTGCCAAAGCCTCAAAAAGCGACAATAAAAAATCATCATATCATGAACGAACCTGTTAATATTCAAGAATTAAACATGCGCATCGAGCGAGAGAGCGCCATCGTTGACGCCTTGGTCATGGAGATGCGCAAAAACATTGTGGGACAGAAACACATGGTGGAAAGTCTGATGATAGGACTGCTGTCCAACGGCCACGTGCTGCTGGAAGGTGTTCCGGGTCTTGCAAAGACACTGACCATCACCTCGTTGGCCAAGGCCATCGATGCCAAGTTCAGCCGCATACAGTTCACGCCCGACCTCTTGCCTGCCGACCTGATAGGCACCATGATATACAGCCAAAAGAACGAGGCCTTCCAAGTGAAGAAAGGTCCCATCTTCTCCAACTTCATCCTCGCCGACGAAATCAACCGTGCCCCCGCCAAGGTGCAGAGCGCCTTGCTCGAGGCCATGCAGGAGCGCCAGGTGACCATCGGTGAGAACACCTACAAGCTTGAAGAGCCCTTCCTGGTGATGGCCACGCAGAACCCCATCGAGCAGGAAGGCACCTATCCGTTGCCGGAAGCACAGGTGGACCGTTTCATGCTCAAGGTCGTCATCACCTACCCCGACAAAGAAGAGGAACGCCAGATCCTGCACCAGAGCCTGGGCGAAGGCTTCAACCGCCAGACGGCCATGATGAAACCCGCCGACATACTGAAAGCCAGAGAATTGGTACGCGAGGTCTATATGGACGAGAAGATTGAGAACTACATCACCGACATCGTGTTCGCCACCCGCTATCCGGAGCAGTACCGACTGGAGAAGCTGAAGGGCATGATCAGCTACGGCGCGTCGCCGCGTGGTTCCATCAGCTTGGCGCAAGCCGCCAAAAGCTATGCTTTCATGCGCCGTCGCGGCTACGTCATTCCCGAAGATGTGCGAGCCATAGCCCTCGATGTGCTGCGTCATCGTGTAGGTCTCACCTACGAGGCCGAGGCCGAAAACGTGAAGAGCGAGGAGATTGTCAACGAAATACTCAACCGTGTCGATGTGCCCTGATGCCGGGGCGAGAAAGGGAAGCGAGCGAAGATATGCAAGAAAGTGAAATCATCAAGCAAGTACGCCGCATTGAGATACGGGCACGAGGACTCTCGCAGCAGATGTTCTCGGGCGAATACCACAGTGCGTTCAAGGGTCGCGGCATGGCCTTCAGCGAAGTGCGTGAATATCAGTATGGCGATGATGTCCGCAACATCGACTGGAATGTCACAGCCCGACTGAACCACCCTTACGTCAAAGTGTTTGAAGAGGAGCGCGAGCTCACCGTGATGCTGCTGATCGACGTCAGCGGCTCGCACCGTTTCGGCACCACAAGCCAATACAAGTCGGAACTGATTGCCGAGATTGCCGCCACGCTGGCCTTCTCGGCCATCCACAACAACGACAAGGTTGGCGTGGTCATGTTCAGCGACCGCATTGAAAAATTCATTCCACCCAAGAAAGGCAGCAGCCACATCCTGCGCATCATACGTGAACTCATCGATTTCCGTCCCGAGGGGCAAGGCACCGACATCGCAGAGGCCTTGCGCTATTTCACCAATGTGACCAAGAAGCGTTCCACAGCCTTTCTGATGAGCGACTTCTACGACGACGGTTACGAAAACGCCCTCAAGATTGCCGCCGGCAAGCACGACCTTGTGGTGCTGCGC
>Ga0247608_10008714_pt1 | contig 10184 bp, 7 predicted proteins | sample 176DNAGHGlowgp2_FD_193490 | JGI IMG/M metagenome (GOLD analysis project Ga0247608, IMG submission 193490) | Sheep rumen microbial communities from Palmerston North, Manawatu-Wanganui, New Zealand - 1766 DNA GHGlow gp2 | ecosystem: Host-associated > Mammals > Digestive system > Stomach > Rumen ... | reverse complement strand
TTATATTCACATACGTCTCTGGCGAGAGCATTCGCATCATCAACTCCAGTCTATGATGTTTGCCTTCACGATAATAGATGTAACAAAGTAATGATAGGGCTTCGGATTCGAATACTGAATCCGTACTCAGGATTAACGAACGATAGGCGTAAACTTCTGCTTTGGCAAGCGAATCGGACAACATGGCACGATAGGCCATACCCTGATAGATAGCAGCACTGTCTACCCGCTCTACTCGAGAAGAACCTACCCTATCGTCACGACATCCCATCAACAGACAGACAAGGCTTAGCAATATGATTGCCGTATATCGCATATCTGCCTGCAAAGGTACGAAAAAAACATTAAACTGTAAACAATATGTTACCTTATTTCTCGTTTCACAATTCTCGAGAGAATTGAACGACGACATGCCTTTTCGCGTATCGCGAGAAGTAAGCGGAGCGATAAATTCTCTAGAGAATTAAAAAGCGCAAAGGCAGCTCTCGATGGCGGACATGCCTCCTCGAGCACGCTCCCATTACTTCGCAACACTACTTCGCTTACTTTGCATCATCACACTACTAAATTTAATTGGAATGATGACATTCACCCTGACTGTTACACCATTTTGTTCACCAGGAATCCATCTGGGCATCAGTTTGACGATGCGAAGAGCCTCCTTGTCCAAAGCACGATGCACGCTTTTCACAACCCTTATATTCGACAGCTGACCACTCCTCTCCACAACAAAAGCAACAATTACGCGTCCATAAATACCTTTTTCTGCGCACTTCTTTGGATATTGCATATTCTCCTCGATGAATTCAGCCAGTTTACGCTCCCCACCAGGGAAGCGAGGCATCTGTTCAACCACATCGTACACATTAATGGTATCCTTCCTTTCTGCCAGATACTCGTCTTCTTTATCTGGGTCGATGATGAGCGGCAGATTATGAGCATAACCACGGATAACGGGATCTTGAGGTCCCTCTTTTACTGGATTAACTCTTACCTGTTTCTGCGACTGGCTTTCCACTTTTTCGCAATGTGAACACGCAATAACTTCAAATGTTGTCATCATCAAGACGATAATCATCATTACAAAACCTTCTCTTTTCATAATCATATCATTGTTATCGTTTTACATCTTTCTTAAAATAACAGGGTCGTCAGCTGCCTGCCATTGCGCCCTTAGACATCAACTGGCGACCCCATTCCACCTGAGGATTAACACTCTGATCGATAAGTATGTCGATGCAAAGGTACAAAATAAAAGGCCCTTTGTCAAGAGCCTTCATATAGTTGACACGTTTACTAATACGTAACCGCCTTATATCCAGAAAGATGCTTTTAACGACACAGGTATCTTTGACACAATTACCTATTCGCCCATGAGACTATTAAGGTAGACTTCGAGAGCTGTATAGCCTGCCTTTGAGATAACCTTATTGCGGTCGTTAGGGTCGTTGGGGTTCAGGCCGTTGGCACGTTCCCAATCGTCAGCCATTCCGTCGTGATCATTGTCCACAACAGGTTGGGATGCAGCGTACTGAGGCCAGCCATCAGCATCGGCAGGACTATCGATAATTCCTGGTTTGTTGGCTGATTGTCCTTGATACTTGGGGTGCCCACTACGCACATCCTCCACGATACGACGTTCCACAGCATCACGATGAATGGTGCCAGCCTTATCGAGAACATTCTTATAGGCTTTCTTGGCAGATTCGACTTTAACAAGATAGTCTTGATAATCAGCAGTTTGCAGGCGCTTAACTGACTTCTGCTGCTCCATGCTGAAGCCCGTCTGATTGCCGACAAGCGTCCAATTGTCCTTTGCCTTGACTCCTTCCATCACGTTGCCGTCAAAATACCAAATACTGGGCGACGTAAGCTGTTTGCCCTTACGAGCCTGCGACAGTTCGATGAAGACATTATCCGCAGGATGAGCAGGTCCTGGTTTATAGTAGTTGCCTATGAAGTTACACTCATGGCTACTACCCTCGCCTGCCTCGTTCTCACCACCATAGCAGGAATTACGACGTCCCCAGTTGTAGTTGACGTTATTGATGTATTCGAGGAATACGTTCTTGTCGCCTTTGGGATTCGAGGCACCATTGATTCGAGCTGAGCGACTGTCGTTGTGTGCCAGCAGGTTATGATGGAACGTAGCAGGCGAACCACCCCACTGGGCTCCATAACCACGAACGCCCTTCTTGTGACCAGCATCGTGCAGGCCTTCGTGGATGATGCACCACTGAAGGGTGGTATAGTGGTTGTCGTACATCGTCACATTCTCCTCACCACTCCAGCCAAAGCAACAGTGGTCGATAATGATATTACGAGCATTCTCAATGCCGATAGCCCCACCCTCGATGAAGTTCTCCTTCTTGGATTTCAAGGGGTCACCAATGGTGCCCAAACGCGAACGGATATTTCGGATGATGACATTCTCAGAGCCGCCCAAGTTCAGTTTGCCACCACGAATCAAAACACCTTCGCCAGGAGCCGTCTGCCCTGCAATGGTCACATTTTTCAGTTTGGCACGAATGCTGCGTTCGTTTTTGCGTTGCGGATTAGGACCTATCTCAATGATGCCACTCACGCGAAACACGATAGTGGCGTTTTCGCGTCCAGCCTCAGTCAGTGCCCATCGCAACGAGCCCTCACCAGAGTCTGCCAATGTCGTCACCTCTACCACCTTGCCCCCTCGTCCGCCAGAGGCATACTTGCCAAAGCCTTCTGCCGTCGGAAAGGCCAGCGTTTTCTGCTGTTGGGCGAAACTGGTGGCAGCCACGAAGGCTACCACCACAATTATCATCAGTCTTTTCATCATCTCGCCTAATTTACATCTCCCCCTCTCACTTCTCACCTCTTACTTCTTACCTCTCACTTCGCCACCACCTTGACAGTGCGCTGCGTGCCGTCGCTCAGCTGTTCACGGATGACGTTCAGTCCGTGCTGTAAGCGCTGTACCTGACGTCCGTCGGCAGTGAAGTACTGACGAGCGACGACACCAATGCCAGCCTTGGTCTGGCTGATGCCTGTAGGATTGGCTGACGAAGCCAGTTCGCCCGTTACGCCATAAGCAGTGACACACTGAACTGTCACATTGCTGCCTGTGGTACTGGTGCTGGTGGTGATGGTTGCCACACCATCGGCAATGACCAGATAGCACTGGGCGAAACCTGTAGGATCGCTCCACGACACATTGTTCCCATTGACTGAGATTTCAGGAGCCGGCAGGATGAATCCTTGCCAGTCGGCATCCCAATTGTCAGAGCCACGCAGCACGTAGTCGAGTTTGTAGTCATTGACAGCCTCCGTTTTAGAGAGTACTGCTTTGCTGGCTGTACCGCCAAACAAGGTACGACGCTGGCTCAAGTCAACAGCATTGCCATTGGCATCCAGCGTATTGTACTCTGCCATCTGTATGGGCTTGCCACCCATCTCGTTCCAGCCATCAGCCGTGATACTGACACCGTTTGTGAGTCGTGTATTGATATAGCTGACCTTAGGCGTATTGCCCCAAGGGCGACCTAAAGCAGTGGTGGAACCTGCCGTTGCTGCCGTGATGACGGCATTGCGGAACACATAGCCGTAGCGGGCTTTGCTATGGTCAGGTGCAACTATCACATTAGACTCACGAAGCACATGCAGCGTATCAGCATCGAAATAGGCCTCGCCAGATCCATAAATAAAGTCTGTAGTACCCGAAATCTTGCAGTTACGCACCAAATGGCGCTGACCGTCCTTGCCTGTACGATAGGTATCCTGCCAACCCTCCAGATTGCAGTTGGTGATGACGATACGGTCTGCCTTCGTATAGAGCGCCAGGGCCTGGCCTTCGTTGATACGCGTATTGCGAAGCGTCAAGTTGTCGAACGACACGTCATTAGCGGTCACATTGACCGTAGAGGCCTTGTCAACGCCTCCTCCCTCCTCATTGGTCTTGTTCCAAGAGATGACGGTATTCTGCTTCGATTCGCCCATCAGGTGAATATTGGGCTTGTCTATCTGCACATGACCTTCATACGTACCCTTCTTGATAAATATATAATAAGGTGTGCCATCACTAGGAGCAGCATCGATAGCGGCCTGAACGGTAGCATAAGCCTCATCCTCGCCGACAACGGCATTGAAGGTATTCTTCATTTCCACCGTCTGGTGCCTTGTATATTTTTGGGCGTCAATCAGTCCGTCAGCCACACCGTTGAGGAAGATTTCCAGGTTCGAGTATCCACTCGTAGTCAGCTTCTGTCCGTCGCTGGCGTCGTTGGAATTCAAGCCTACCTCTGACTCATAGGCATCGGGCAGTCCGTCGCCGTCCGTATCCACCACCTGAGTGTCGTAGCTGTCGCCCTGCAAGCGGGGATAGCAGGTGACATCTATCTCCTTGTTGCCACTGGCATTGTCACCTTCATAGAGGGCTGCAAAGACGTCGTGTTCCTGCAGCGTAATGTCAGAAGGCGAGTCAATGATGCCAAGCTTGCTGCCACGAGCACCGCCAAACCGCGGACTCTGCGTGCCTGCAGCCTCAGCCAGTACACGTGCATCGACCTCGTCATAACGCGGCAAGGAGGCACCTGCCTGCCTGACCACTTTCTGATAAGCCTCGTCAGCTGTCTCGTAGGTCATTCCACTCAGTTCGTAGGGCAATGTCGTAAGCAATGCCTTGTCGGCCAATGCCTGCGAAGGAGATACTGACCAGAAGTTCATGGCTCGCGAACTATTGTTCGCAACGAAGCCATAGTAATTGTCCTCGTTGACCTTCTTCAACTCAGCATCGCTCCAAATAGAGGAAGACGGAGCCCACTGGCTGGACAGTTCGAACTTGTTGCCCTTCAGGTACCACTGACCAACTTCGTTGATATTGCCTCCACTTGCCGACACCCAATAGCGACGACTACCTGTAGCGTCCTTCGTGGCTGGTCCCGGCTTATAGTAGTTGTTAATCATGTAGACACGATTATAGTCAGAGGCTGTACCCGTCGAACACTCGCCACCATAAATGGCATTCACGCTGCCCCAGTTGTAGATGACGTTATTGACAAACTCGTTATCTGCGTGGCGGTCGTGAGTACTGGGGCGTACTCCGTTGAAACGGGGAGAACGTGAATTGTTGTTGGCAAACAGACTGTGGTGCATGGTTCCGTGCTCACCACCCCACTGGGCACCATAGGCACGATTACCCTTAGAGTTGCGCGAGTCGTACAATCCCTCTGCAAATATACACCACTGGGTGGTAGTATAGTCGCAGTCGTAAAGGGTCAGATTCTCCTCCATCGACCAGCCTATAGAGCAATGGTCAAGCACGATGTTCTTGACATTCTCAACCCCCAGGGGCGACATACTGCTCTTAGGCAGGTCGCCAGAACGGAAACGGATATGGCGCACAATGATGTTGGAACCCAGCTTCACACGATAGCCACACAGACAGATACCACCACCAGGAGCTGTCTGACCTGCAATGGTCGTATTAGACTTAATATCTACATTTTTGGTCAGATAGATGGTGCCGCTTACCTTGAACAATACTGTTCGTGGGGTGTCGTCTCCCGTAGTCACTGCCCAGCGAAAGGTACCCTCCTCGCCTGTATCGTCCAGACGTGTCACATAGTAGACCTTCGAACCGCGTCCGTCGACAGCACGTCCGCCCGTGGTAAAGCGTCCGTAGCCCTCACAGCCGGGGAAGGCAATGAGGTCGGCCTTGTAGTTCTCCAGTTGTTGGAAGACGGCGTAAACGGCCATGTCACTGTTGACTGCAAATTTATAGCTGGCTGAAGTAGAAAGCACATTGCCATTTGCCAGCTCCCAGTGGTCGAACGTATAACCTTGAGAGGCTGTTGCCAAAATAGTCACCTCCGTACCTGCAGTGTACTTGTGATTTTTATCCGTCACAGTTCCTAAAGGAGATACACTTACAGTTCCCATACCCTCGCAACCAGATTTTACGTCAACAGTCAGATTAGTAGCAGCTAAAGCATTGAACTTTGCAACAACAGTCATATTGGTTTCTGCCGTCATGAACTTAAATGACGAAGCGTCAGTGCCCTTCAACTCGTCGTCAATATACCAGCCAGCAAAACCATAGCCGGGATTTGCTTGAGCCGATATAGTCATCTCCATGTTGGAGAAAGCCATAGCACTTGTCTTCTTTGCACCACTTAGTAGTACGTCACCAGCCCCCTCTGGATCAACAACAAAGGTCACTGTTATCACAGCCTGGGTTCTTAGAACGCCTGCCAAAGCTATAGCCGTCGTGCACGTCAGCAACACAGCCATCAAAACAGTCAGTTTTCTTTTCATATCGGGTTTGTTTTGTTTTAATTTTCTTGGTTTACAATTATAGACGAACCAACAGCAGGTTTGTCACATTATAAATGTGAAAATAATCCGCAAAACATTTTGTCGTTCCGAAAGAATAATGTATCTTTGCAGTCTGGAAAGTTATGTTTCCAACTTATAGACACACATCTCCAAGTCAGCAACACATGTTTCCAACTTGAAGACACATGTTTCCAAGTTAGGCACAAAACTATTTCAGAGAGAGAAAAACAAATAACAAGAGAATCAGGAAAAATTTTAAAAGAAACGAAAGACTATGCCAAGCTACGTACTACAAGAGATGAGCGAAGAGATGGGCGACGGCAAGAAGAAGGTCTATCCACGCATGCAGACCTATTCGCTGCACAATTTCGACACCGTTATACGCCATATGCGCGAGTACAGCGGAAACTTCAGCGAGGGCACCATCCGCGGCGTACTGGACACGCTGGTGACCACCATGAAGAGCTGGATGCCGCTGGGCCACAGCATCAAGATTGACGGGCTGGGTGTGTTCTCGCTGTCGCTGGGCTTCGACACCTCGACACCCAGCGAAGCCGAAGCCGCCAAGAAGCAGAAGAGCGGCAACGCTGACAACGAGCCTAAAGCCAAGTACCGACACGTGTGCATCAAGGGCATCAACTTCAAGCCCGACCCGAAACTGTTGCAGCTGATGAACAAGGAGGCCACCTTCGAGCGAGCAGAGACGGACGTCGTAGTGCCTCGCAAGCCCAATGACAGCCGCGACGAGCGCATCTGCAAAGCCCTCGCCGTCATTGACAAGCAGGGCTTTATGACCCTCAGCGACTATGCCATCATTACCAGACAGACACGCTCAACAGCCTCCAAGGACCTGCGCCAGATTGCCAGCGACCCCACGTCAGGCATCGGTGTACGCGGCTCCCACTCACACAAAGTATGGATTCGCCGCACTTCTGATGACAAAATGTCCGAATAAGCGTCTTTTATAAAACTAAGTGGCAAAAAATTTGGAGAATTCGAAGAAAACCCCTATATTTGCACCCACAAACTTAATTACTAATTCAAATACATAACGTTATGAAGAAAATTTTTACTCTTATTAGCATGGCCCTCGTTGCCATGAGTGTTAACGCCCAGAAAGACCCTAATGGGAACGAGGCTGGTAAATATCCAATAAAAACTGTAACTTGGAAGGCTATTACTTGGAAAAATGGTAACAACAAGAAAGACAAGGACAACAAGGATATGCTCTTCTTGATGGGAACAGGTAACGGCTACGCCACCATGTATGCGGAATATGGTTATAGCGAGGATAAAAGCGAATGGCAAACTAAACCCGGCTACACTTATATTAATTACGAAAAGGGCGAGACGGGAATCCCTGCTTACGGACTCTATTATCAGTTTACTCCCAAAGCCGCAGGCCAATTGAAAGTTTGCGTATGGAACAACAAAACCAACCGTAAAACTTTCATTATAAAAGCATCTGATGGTAAACCCCTGACTCCCTATGTTGATTATACTTTCGATGGTTATGTAAATGGACAGAATACCAATACGGATCAGCCCAAAATCGATCCTGAAACAGGTGTTCAGGCTGTTGACAACGATGGCAATCCCGTCTGGATTCAGGTCCCCACTTATTTCACTGCCGATGAGATTAAGACGCGCCATGACAATGCGCATCTCAAGGATGGCGTTGATGACAATCCCTATGTGATTGATGCTGGAAATCAGGCTGTTTGGGGCTGGTTGACCTTTAATGTTGTAGCCAACGAGAGCTATGTCGTCTACCAGCAATCTTCTCAACTTGGATTTGGAGGCTACGACTTTACTCCGACAGGTGGTGAAAAAGAAAGTTATATTGCATGCATAGATATGGGCGGAACCATTGCTTTGAATTCTGAGTTCGCCGCTGTTATTGACGAGAACGGAAATGCAAACAATGTTACAAGCGAAGGATCTGTAGTGAATTTCGGTACAGCCAATATGGACGTCAAGGCCGTAGGTGGTGCTGAGCCTGAGTCTGTAGAGGCTGATTTCGAAGGTACAGGCATTGTAGTTGTCAAGGCTGCTGAGCAGAGCGCTGACGCTCCCATCTACAACCTCGCTGGTCAGAAGGTTGACAAGAGCTTCAAGGGCGTAGTGATTCAGAACGGAAAGAAGGTCGTGATTAAGTAAGAGCAACGAGAGCCTGCTCTCATTGACGAACGTGAACGACCTCGACCTTAGGTCAAGATGATTCAAAAGTAAGCACACACACACTAACAAGCGATAATCGTCGAGGCTGTCCTTTCCTTTGGGAGGCAGCCTCGATCTTTTTCATATTGACTACCCTTTATCGCGCATACTTATACAATTTGTTTCCATTTCATCGGAAAAACTGAAAAAAGTATTGGAAAAATTTGCGAATCACAAAACTATTTATCATATTTGCAACGTAAAAAATAAAAATACTAACTAACTAAAATATTTGGAGGGCAAGACTATGAAGACTCAGAACACGTACAACAAGGAGAAGTGCGAACGCAACAACCGTCGCAATGATGACGCACAGAACATGAGTGTGGATTCCAGCATCTGGTACAACTAAGAGAAAGTGAAGAGTGAAAAAGTAAATTTTTCACTTTTCTTTTTTACCTTTTAGCTTTTTTTCGTACCTTTGCAGGTATGAAAGAAGCAAAGTGGAAAGAGACGGTCATTTTAGTCGATGCAGACTACGTCGACAAGGTGGCATTCAATTTGATAGTAAACTTTGAGCGCATGATAGGACGCAGGATTCCACAGGCCGATATGGCCCAGTGGTTGGAGTGTGTCGCACTAGATGGAGGGTTGCGCGAGGGCAACCATCAGACGCAAGTGGTGCTATTGCATAAGCAGGCGAAAATGGAGAATTTTAAACCAGATGGCTTTGCAGAACTCGACGGGAAGGCCTTCGAGGGGCGTTTGGGCGAATTCCTTATCAGTTGCGTCAAGGTCGAAGAGCTGACAACTATGGACGACCTTTTTATCGACTCCATGCAGGTACTGTCAAATGCAGCTGAAGTGAAGCGCCTCATTGTGGTGCCCGATGCTGAGCATATATATAATAAGGTTCGCGAGGGACTCAGACATGCTGACGACGAGAAACACGTCACCGTATTGGCCATGCAACCAATGGAAGGCGGCAACTTCCGTCAGGAAATTTTAGGCTACTCGCTGATGGCAGCGCTGGGCATCAAGTCGGAAGAACTAAATAAAATGTCGTGATAACGTAATAACGAAAACAAAATAAAACTATGGCAAGAGTATTAATGATTGGCGCTGGTGGCGTCGCAACGGTAGCAGCATTCAAGATAGCTCAAAATGCTGACGTATTTACAGAGTTTATGATTGCATCGCGTCGTAAGGCGAAATGCGACAAGATAGTAGAGGATATTCACAAGGCTGGCTACAAGCTGGACATCAAGACTGCCCAGGTAGATGCCGACGATGTGGAGCAGCTGAAGGCGTTGTTCAACGACTACAAGCCTGAGTTGGTTATTAACCTGGCCCTACCCTATCAGGATCTTACCATTATGGACGCATGTCTGGCATGTGGCTGTTCATATCTCGACACAGCCAACTATGAGCCAAAAGACGAGGCTCACTTTGAGTACTCATGGCAGTGGGCTTATCGCGACCGCTTCGAGAAGGCTGGTCTGACAGCCATCCTTGGTTGTGGTTTCGACCCAGGCGTAACCAGCATCTATACTGCATACGCAGCAAAGCACCACTTCAAGGAGATACAATATCTGGATATCGTAGACTGTAACGCTGGCGACCACCACAAGGCTTTCGCCACCAACTTCAACCCTGAGATCAACATTCGAGAGATCACTCAGAAGGGTCTGTACTGGGAAGATGGCAAATGGGTA
>Ga0247608_10008713_pt1 | contig 10185 bp, 6 predicted proteins | sample 176DNAGHGlowgp2_FD_193490 | JGI IMG/M metagenome (GOLD analysis project Ga0247608, IMG submission 193490) | Sheep rumen microbial communities from Palmerston North, Manawatu-Wanganui, New Zealand - 1766 DNA GHGlow gp2 | ecosystem: Host-associated > Mammals > Digestive system > Stomach > Rumen ... | reverse complement strand
CTTCCCACTGATAATTGAATGGAGGATTATAAACACCACCAAGGCTATCAACGATAGCGATTACCTGGGCATTGCGGCCATTCTCCTCCTCAGGATTGCTGCACGTCAACTTGACCTGACGGAACTTGACTTCAAACCGCGGCTTGACTTCAACCGTGATTTCGTTTTCGCACACTAAATTTCCACTCTCAGTCTCGCGAATCTCAACACGATAGGTCGTGGTCGCATACGGGTGAATGGTGATGCTATGGCTTGTCTGTCCGCCAGGCGACCAACTATAGGAGTATTGGTAATTGTTAGGCACACTAAGCGTTACCGCCGATTCGCTACAAACAGGCATCTCGGCACTACAAGTGATCTCGCAGGGTTCTTGTGCCTTTGCGAAAACCGCAAAACTCAGTGCAGAAAAAAGCAGTAGGGCTTTAAATATTATCGTGTTGTTTCTCATTCCGATTGAAATAGGGTGCAAAGATAGGAATTTTCCTTTGATGAACGCAACAAGATGGCGATTATTGTTTCCATGGGCCATTAAAGCTTCACTAATTTCATCACCTTGCCCATCATGGCAGACTTCCCGAAGTTGACTAAATAAACACCTGAAGGCCATGAGCTTGTATCAATAGTGACACGCTTATGATACTGGATCATTGGCACCATCTGGTTACCATACAGGTCATAAACAGCCAAATATCCGAAGCTCAAGTCATCCGTATGAATCGTGACCATACCACTGGTCGGATTGGGATATATTCCACAATTGCTTGTTTCTTCTGAAACAGAAAAGCCAGATTCCAATGCTTTCCATGAGGCTTCCCAGCCCGTGGAGGTTGTGGCGCAGTCGGAGTGGAACTCCACACACATCACGTTAGAGGAAGACAACACTGTGCCAGGGCTCTGCGTGTTCCAACGGCCTATCTTTGGGGCATAAACATTGTCGCCGTCGTAAATCCATAGGAAGTCAAAATCGGCCTCCAAATTAAAGTCACTGAAATTCAACTGAACAATTGAACCTTCAGGGCCTCGAATCACCCAAATCTTGCGCTCATCATCATTGTAGTTCTGATGGTCGAGGCGGCCTTCATCGCCTTCAAGGATAACGGCAGGAGTTCCCTCGTTGATGAGTTTGTAGTAATAGTTCCAGTCCCAATACGGGCCTGGGTCGGTATGTGACTGATCAGGATAATGCTGATGGCCCCGGATTTGCACGCAAGCCTCTTCGCCACCCAGATTGTATAGTCCGTTATTGAGACAGAGGCCATTATCGAGCGTGTCGCGATCGTGGGTGCGTCGCCCATCGATGGCATCATAACGAGAACAAATGCTGCGCACCAAATCTGCAGACGACTGATACATCTCCTCAGTGAAAAACTCCCAGACGTTACCATAAGCCTCATGCTCAATGCCGATGGTGTAGCCATTGGCTGTGCGAGCATGCCATGCCTTGTCTTTTTCAAGCACCATTTGCGTAATCTGACCATCGACAGAGCGGATGACATAATGCGCCGATACTTGGGCATCACAATTCTTGAACCAGCTGATACAGCCTGCATAAGAGCCTTCGGTGTAGTGGATGACTACGGCGCTCACTTCTTTGGTACGCTCTTCCCAGTTGCATTCCGGAGCAGGATCCCAGATGGCCGGAGGATAGTCAGGACTACGCGTCACCCCCAACTCGGGCGCAGTAAGCATATCGTAATGCTCACCAAAAACCGCTTTTAGGTTGATGTCGTATTTAAGGAAACCAAATCGTTCAGCCTTTTTTGCATCATTCAAGAAAGTGCACACTGAATAGAGCATGGACTGCATGGGGTAAATGTCCTTCTCCTCCCCTATCGGCAGCTCCGAAAGTCGTTGTATGACAGAAAGATAATCCTTAATTTCAGCAGCCTTGCTCTCTTTGGCCAAACGATCGAAAGCCATGGCATAGGCCAACACGTTCTTTTTGGGGCTTTCGAGGATTTCTGTTTCCGAAATGCCGGAAAGTTCCGACACAAGATGCAGATTTTCACGAAAATAGTTCTTCCCATCGCGCACCAAGCCCATCAATCCGTAGGCGCGAGGCATGGCATCGGGGCCATCGTGGAAATAGTTGTCATCGGTCAGATGGTTGCAATGCGTATTGGTAAACGAAACAGCCTCAAGCAAGCCCCGTGGGATATCAGGACATGCATCGTATGCTGCCTCGAAGGCAGAATTATAATTTTGAAATACAGAATTTTGCGCTAATCCAAGCAACGGAAGCAACAGTGAAAACGCATACAGGAAGAATAGACGTTTCATAACACACAATTTGAGGACAAAAATACACATTTTTCTTTTTATGAGGAATGAGTTTTTTTCTTACCTTTGCAGTTTTGAGAATTATCACATAAAAACATCATAAAATGAGCACACTCAACGATTTCCAAAAAGAGATTCTTGCCGGCATCCCCGACGAGCTGCCGGAAGTGAAGCCATACGACACCACCATCAACCATGCGCCCAAGCGCAAGGACATCCTCACGAAGGAGGAAAAGAAGCTGGCCATCCGTAATGCTTTGCGTTATTTCCCGGCCAAGTTCCACAAGACTTTGGCCCCCGAATTTGCCGAGGAGCTGGAGAAATACGGTCGTATCTACATGTACCGTTTCCGCCCAAGCTACAAGATGTACGCCCGCCCGATTGAGGAATATCCGGCTAAATGCAAGCAGGCTGCAGCCATCATGCTGATGATCCAGAACAACTTGGATCCTGCCGTGGCACAACACCCGCACGAACTCATCATCTACGGCGGCAACGGCGCCATCTTCCAGAACTGGGCACAATATCGCCTCGTGATGCAATATTTGGCCAACATGGAAGAAGACCAGACTCTGGCCATGTATAGCGGTCACCCGATGGGCCTCTTCCCGTCGCACAAGGACGCCCCGCGCGTAGTCGTCACCAACGGCATGATGATCCCGAACTACTCGAAGCCCGACGACTGGGAACGCTACAACGCCCTCGGCGTGACGCAATACGGCCAGATGACCGCCGGCTCCTATATGTACATCGGACCTCAAGGCATCGTCCACGGCACCACCATCACCGTGCTCAACGCTGCCCGAAAGCACGGCGGCAGCACGGCTGGCAAGCTGTTTGTCACCGCTGGCCTCGGCGGCATGAGCGGTGCCCAGCCCAAGGCTGGCAACATCGCCGGTGTGGTGAGCATCACCGCCGAAATCAACCCGGCCGCCACGCAAAAGCGCTACCAGCAAGGCTGGGTCGACGAGGTGTACGACAACATCGAGGAACTGTTCAAGCATGTCAACGCGAGCCTCGCCAAGAAAGAAGCCCGCAGCTATGCCTACCAAGGCAACGTGGTCGACCTTTGGGAATATGCCGCCGAGCACGACATCCACGTCGACCTCGGCTCCGACCAGACCTCGCTCCACAACCCGTGGGCTGGCGGTTACTATCCTGTAGGCCAGTCGTTTGAGGAATCAAAGACCATGATGGCCGAGAATCCTGAGCTCTTCAAGGAGAAGGTGCAGGCTTCGTTGCGCCGCCATGTGGCCGCCATCAACAAGCTGACCGCCAAGGGCATGTACTTCTTCGATTACGGCAACGCCTTCCTGCTGCAAAGCAGCCGCGCCGGTGCCGACATCCTGAAGGCCGACGGCACCTTCCGCTATCCTTCATACGTCCAGGACATCATGGGTCCGATGTGCTTCGACTATGGCTTCGGCCCCTTCCGTTGGGTGTGTGCCTCTGGCAAGCCCGAGGATTTGGCCGTCACCGACGACATCGCCTGCCATGTGCTTGAGGAGATTGCCCGCACGGCTCCTGCCGAAATCCAGCAACAGATGCGCGACAACATCCAGTGGATCCGTGGCGCACAGGAGAACCACCTCGTGGTCGGCTCGCAAGCCCGCATCCTTTACGCCGACTGCGAAGGCCGCACCAAGATCGCTGCCGAGTTCAACAAGGCCATTGCTGACGGTCGCCTGAGCGGTCCCGTCGTCCTTGGTCGCGACCACCACGACGTTTCCGGCACCGACAGCCCGTTCCGTGAGACCTCCAACATCTACGACGGTTCGTCGTTCACCGCCGACATGGCTGTGCAGAACGTCATCGGCGACAGTTTCCGTGGTGCCACCTGGGTGAGCATCCACAATGGTGGCGGCGTGGGCTGGGGCGAAGTCATCAACGGTGGCTTCGGCATGGTCCTCGACGGCAGTGCCGATGCCGACCGTCGCCTCCACTGCATGCTGCATTGGGACGTGAACAACGGCATCGCCCGCCGCAACTGGGCCCGCAACGAAGGCGCCACCTTCGCCATCAAGCGTGCCATGGAGGCCGAGCCTAAGCTGAAGGTCACGATGCCGAATTTGGTGGAAGACAATATCCTTGAAGGATTGTTCTAATTGAATTGGACATTTGTAGAGACGTAACGCGCTACATCTTTACCAACCAGCAGTATAGAGGGCGTGCCTTAGCAGGCACGCCCTCTATTTGTTTTCTGTTTAGAAAAAAACACAAAATCAATTGCGGGTAATAAAATTATTACCTATTTTTGCAGAAATGAAAATAGAAAAAGTTTGGCTGACGGAGACAGCCGTATGGATTAGAACCGATGAAGGTAAGGAAGCCTGCGAACTCTTTGCAGACTATCCTCGTTTGCGTTATGCCACAAAGGAGCAACTTATTGATTTTACAACAGATGAATTTGGAATCCATTGGGATGATTTAGACGAAGATTTGAGTTTTGAGGGTTTCTTTGAAAAGCAAGAACCGACTGCTCTTTATCAACTCTTCATGGCGCATCCTGAACTGAATGTGTCTGCATTGGCACGCCGTATGGGCATCTCGCAAAGCTTGATGGCACAATATATCAGCGGAAAGAAAAACGCCAGCAAAGCCCGAATGGCCATGATCCTCGACACGATTCATGCCGTGGGACGGGAATTGGCAGCGGTGTGATTATACATTTTACAAAGACAACGAAGGGCGTGCCTATTGGCGCGCCCTCTATTTTGGGATCCTCTCAAACTGATGGCTAGTTTACTTCTTGTATTTTTTCAACAAGTCCTCCATTTGTTTTCTACAAGTCTCGGCCTTCAGTGGATTGCTCTCTCTGTTTGCCGTGGCCACATAAGCTAGGTTGTTGTATTTGCTGTCGACAATGATCAGGCCGCATCGACTCATGTCCTTATAAGGCACGGTATACATGGTACCCAAGGTAAGTACACCGATGAGCACGCCTTTCCCTATTTGTCCGGCATAATTGCCTCCTGTTCTGGTGAAGCCCCAGTTATAGGCCAACAGTCCGAAGCGCTCATTCCGTGCCTCAAGAATGGAATCGATAGTGGGAGGGATAGGAAGATCTTTGGTGCGAACGTTGTTTTCCACATAGTTCATCAGCAAATAGATTTCATTTTGCACCCTCTTGTTGACCAAACTGTCCTCAATGACGATGTTTCCTTTGACGGGTATGGTCTTACTTCGTGATAACTCTTTTTCGAAAAGAGCCTTGGCAACATCCGTAAGCGAATCGTTGTAGCTAATGTTGTTGCCTTTTTCGATGATGCCGACATAATTCAGCGGCTCAAATTGCTGCACTTGTCGGATGTCAGCTCGGGTCAGGGACGAAACAAAACCTCGGTTGGCAGTGCACGAGGCAAAAAGACCAACGAGCATGATGGAAAATGCCATGATAGATGCTTTCTTCATATTCAACAGTTTTATTATTTAGTTATCCTTCAGTACCTTAAGGATATTTTATCCCAAAAGAAGCGTGGCACTGATATACCACATCTTAAACTGGAGGTCGTGAGAATTACCTAATAAAGCAGACATAGTAATCAGCCCACGCTTACGCGCAGGCAATTACACTCTCTTGCTTCATTGTTTTGGAAATTTCTCACGTTCCCAGTTACAAGACGAGCATAACGCTTCGTGTTTCTATAAGTCAGCGGCACAAATCCGCCTAAGAACCGCTGCAAAGATAGTACTTTTTTAATAAACAAGCGAAACAAGCCGTTTTTTTTGAATGAATTCGCGGGAAAAGTTGTACCTTTGCAACCCCAATTAAATAAGGTATAAAAAACACTAAATATGAGCAAAAAAGAAGTAAAATTCAGCCTGGTTTACCGCGACATGTGGCAGTCGTCAGGCAAATACGTGCCACGCAAGGACCAACTGGAGCAAATCGCCCCCTTGATTATCGACATGGGTTGCTTCGACCGCGTGGAGACCAACGGTGGCGCCGCCGAGCAGGTCAACCTGCTTTATGGCGAGAACCCGAACCCATCCGTCCGTGCTTTCACCGCCGCCTTGCATAAAGGCGGCATCGAGTGCCACATGCTCGACCGCGCCCTCAACGCATTGAGAATGAACCCTGTGCCCGCCGACGTGCGCCAACTCATGTATAAGGTGAAGAAAGCCCAAGGCGTCGACATCACCCGTATCTTCTGCGGACTGAACGACGTGCGCAACATCATCCCGTCCATCAAATGGGCCAACGAGGCTGGCATGATCTCGCAAGCCGCCATGAGCATCACCCACTCACAGGTACACACCGCCGAGTATTACATGAAGATTGCCGACCAGCTCATCGAAGCCGGTGCCAAGGAAATCGCCCTGAAGGACATGGCTGGCGTGGGTCGCCCCGTCAGTTTGGGCCGCATTGTCGAGCATATCAAGAAACAACACCCCGAAATCAAGGTGCAATACCACGGCCACACCACGCCGGGCCTCTCGATGGCTTCGGTACTTGAGGTGTGCAAGGCAGGCTGCGACTACGTCGATGTGGCCATGGAACCGCTGTCGTGGGGCACCGTCCACCCCGACGTCATCAGCGTGCAAGCCATGCTGAAGGATGCCGGATTCCTCGTCAAGGACATCGACATGAAGGCTTACATGGCCGCCCGCAGCATGACGCAATCGTTCATCGACGACTTCCTCGGCTACTGGATCGATCCGCGCAACCGCTACATCAACTCATTGATGCTGGGGAGCGGCCTTCCCGGTGGCATGATGGGCTCGCTCATGGCCGATCTCAAAGGCGCCCATGCCCTTATCAACATGAACTACAAGGCACAAGGCAAGGCCGAACTCAGCGAAGACGAGCTGCTCGTCGAACTCTTCGACGAAGTGCAGCGCATCTGGCCCATGGTCGGCAACCCGCCTTTGGTGACGCCTTTCAGCCAATACACCAAGAACATCGCCCTGAAGAACCTCATCGGGCGCAGCATGGGCAAACCCGACTTCAGCGACCTCGACGACGCCATGTGGGGCATGATCCTGGGCAAGTCGGGCCAACTGCCGGGCAAATTGGACCCCGCCATCATCGCTTTGGCCAAGGAACAAAAGCGCGAGTTCTTCACCGGCAACCCGCAGGACAACTACCCGAACGAGCTGCCCCACTTCATCGAGATGATGAAGCAAGAAGGCTGGGACCGTGGTCAGGACGACGAAGAGCTATTCGAGTTTGCCATGCACGAGAAGCAGTACCGCGAGTACAAGTCGGGCGAAGCCAAGCGCCGTTTCAACCAAGAGCTGGAGGCCAAGATGAAGGCCAAGTTCGAGAAGGCTGGCGGCGAGGCCAAGATTCCGGACCTGCGCGCCTTGCGTCACCCCAATGCGGAACCTGTCATTGCCCCCGCGAGCGGCGTGGTGATGTGGGAAGTGGACTTCGACGACAAGTCGATTGCCCCCGCCCCTGGCACCGTATATAAAGAAGGTGACCTGCTCTGCGCTATCCAAACGAACCTCGGCTTGGAGCCTGTCTACGCCCTCTGGCCGGGCAAGATCGTGGAGGCCACGGGAGACCAAGGCAAGCGCGTGAGCAAGGGTGAAACCATTGCTTTCATTGAGAAATAAACCACTTTGAGAAATTATTCGAAAAACCGTGGCACAGTATTTGCTATATTTGCCTCGTCATAAAAAAGACAAAGTAACTTACCTAATCATTAATTAAAAACTCAAAAAAAATGAAGAAATTATTTTTGACCTTAGCCCTTGCCTTCGCAGGCATTTTCACTGCAAACGCTCAAGTCTGGTTGGGCGGTTCTGTTAACGCCATAATGAACAAGGACGCCAAGTCCTTTGGCGTAGCCCCAGAACTTGGTTACAGTTTCACCCAGGTGCCTCTGACTATCGCTGTTGCTGCCGACTTCGATTTCTACAAAGACAACCTCGTCAAAGGCTCCACCTTGACCCTGACCCCTTATGTCCGTTACACTGTTGCTACGATTGAAAAGTTCAGCGTAGCTTTGGATGCCATGGGCGAAATCGGAGTCAAAGATGTTGAAGGTTACAGGCTGGGCATCAGACCCATCATCGCTTGGATGGCCACTGAACACTGGACAGCCGCTTTTTCAGTGGGTTTCTTGGGGTACGACAACTTGTATCATAACAAGGCTTTCTGCCTCGATTTTGAAACTGCGGCCCCGCGTTTTGGATTGTACTACAACTTCTAAATCATAGAGATTAAAAAAGAAAAGCCGCTCTTTCGGGCGGCTTTTTTTGTTTTAAAATAATCGCTATCTTTGCTGCATTATTCATCAACACACTGAACCGATTATGAAAAAGCTCCTCACCCTTTCGCTGCTTATACTATTGGCATATAGTCTCCAAGCACAGAGCAAAAACATCGCCTACCAAGACGCCACCGTGCGTTTCACCGTCATCACCGACGGCACCATCCGAATGGAATACGCCCCCGACGGGCATTTCGTCGACAACGCCTCGCAGGTGGCCGTCGTCCGCGACTATCCCGAAGTGGATTATGTGGTCAAAGACGGCAAGACCATCGAAATCACGACTGCCAAACTGAAATTGCAATACAAGAAAGGCAGTGGCGCCTTCACTGCCGACAACTTGAGCATCAGCTCGTTGGAAGGCATCAAACCGAGCTTTACATGGAAGCCAGGCATGGTGCAGGAACACAACCTGAAAGGCACCTACCGCACCTTGGACGGCTACAATGGCGAAATCCGCTGCGGCACGAAGGACCAAAAGATGCCGCTTGAGGACGGCCTACTGGCCACCGACGGCTGGACGCTCATCGACGACTCGCAGAGCTTCCTCTTCGACGACAGCGACTGGCCCTGGGTGATGGAACGCGAAAGCCTCGACCATCAAGACTGGTACTTCATGGGCTACGGCCACGACTACAAGCAGGCCTTGAAGGACTTCACCGCGTTTGCCGGAAAGGTGCCGCTGCCGCCACGCTATGCCTTCGGCTATTGGTGGTCACGCTACTGGGCCTACAGCGACAAGGAGCTCCGCGACCTGGTGAAGAAATTCGAACAATACGACATCCCCCTCGACGTGCTCGTCATCGACATGGACTGGCACTACACCGAGGCGGGCAAAGGCAACTGGACGGGCTGGACGTGGAACAAGAAGCTCTTCCCCGACTACAAGCGCCTCCTCGCCGACATGGACCGTCGCGGCATCCGCACCACGCTCAACCTGCACCCCGCCGGCGGCGTTGAGCCTTACGAAGAACAATACGACGCGATGGCCGCCTACATGCACTTGGACACCACGGGGCGGCCCGCCATCCCGTATGACGGCGTCAGCAAAGCCTACATGTCGGGCCTGTTTGACGTCATCCTGAAACCTATGGAACGCAATGGCATCGACTTCTGGTGGCTCGACTGGCAGCATTGGCTTACCGAGAAAAACCTTCCCAACCTGAGTGTCACCTGGTGGATCAACTATTGCTTCTTCTCCAACTTCGAGCGCACCCGCACCACGCGCCCGATGCTCTATCACCGCTGGGGCGGCCTGGGCAACCACCGCTACCAAATCGGTTTCTCGGGCGATGCCATCATCTCATGGCAAGGTCTTGACTTCCAACCCTATTTCAACTCGACGGCGAGCAACGTATTGTACGGCTTCTGGAGCCACGACATCGGCGGCCACTGTAATGGCACACTTACCCCCGAGCTATACACGCGCTGGATGCAATTCGGCGCCCTGAGCCCCATCCTCCGCAGCCACTCCACCAAGGACGCCGCCATCAAGAAGGAGCCTTGGACCTTCCCCGCCGACTACACCGAAATCATCCGCAACACCATCCACCAGCGCCGCCAGATGATCCCTTATATCTACACCATGGCTCGCAAGGCGCACGACGAGGGCCTCTCGCTCTGTCGTCCGCTCTACTACGACTGGCCGGAAAGCCCCGAAGCCTACACGTTCCGCAACGAATAC
>Ga0247608_10008711_pt1 | contig 10188 bp, 10 predicted proteins | sample 176DNAGHGlowgp2_FD_193490 | JGI IMG/M metagenome (GOLD analysis project Ga0247608, IMG submission 193490) | Sheep rumen microbial communities from Palmerston North, Manawatu-Wanganui, New Zealand - 1766 DNA GHGlow gp2 | ecosystem: Host-associated > Mammals > Digestive system > Stomach > Rumen ... | reverse complement strand
CTCGATCCTGTCAGCGCCCTCTAGGTTCTGTTTTCCATATTCTCTGTATACTTGCTAATTTTCTCATTATTCAATGCTCCCTATGATTTTCTCTTATTAAATACAACCTTCTGCAATATCCGGCAGCTTTATGATCTGCTCATACAGGCAGTATTCCTTGTCACTAATCTGTGCATCCATGTGATAATGTCCAAAAAACCAATTTCTATACGAAAGCTTTTCCTTTATCTCCTGCAGATATTTCGTCAGAATATCCTGGCTATCACCGCCGAGCCCCAGCTCTGCGACCATACCGGCAGATGCACAGTGCGTTAATACTAGATCAACCGTCCAATCAACTTCATTCAGATTCCTGATACCTTCAGCCATCTCGCCCTCCGTAGGAAGTTCTCGTTCCCACCAGGTTTGTTTATTGACCCGGAACAGCTTGTTTTCATTCCTGTTCCACTTGGGGATCCTGGGATCTCCCGGTTCAAGGATTCCGTCCTTGATATCATGGCTGCTGGCCCCGCCGAAAGTGAAGATCTTAAGCCCATCTATGTCAAACACCTGTCCGCGCATCAGATGAAGAACCGACGGACGTACTTTATGAACCTTTCCTCCGTTCCATTCCTCTATAGGCATTTCGTTCAGTCTGTCGTGGTTTTCGTGGTTCCCGTCAATGAAGAGGGTTGTGAACGGCTTCGCTTCCAGCCAGTCCAGCCAATACCTTTCAAAGGATGACTCTCCCTTCCACTCCCAAACAAGACCAAAATCGCCAAGAATGATCACATAATCGTCCTTGGTCATCTCTTTCTGCTCAGGGAATGAATCCATGCCTAGCCGTCTGACTTCCCCATGCGTATCTCCTGTGATATAGATCATCTGAATCACCTCATCTCGTAGTAAACCGCATGATCCGTTTACTATTCAATAGCCGAAAATGTATTATCTACTGTATCCACCCACACGAATTTCTCATCCCCGATTTTATGGCCATTCCGGCATGTAGAGAAAGTGTCGAGCGTTAAAAGATTTTCTTCCAGAAGCGGTTCTTCCACCGGTGTATGTCCAACCACCTGAAACATATATGATGGATACAGCCGCATGGAACCATACTGTGGCCTCGCCCAGATTGGCGAATCATTCACCCACATATCAGATCTTCCCATCTGGTTGATATGGGCAAGCATATCATCCAGATTCATTTTAGGTTCATGTCCAAAATGTCCCCTAACAAAGCTGTCAACAAGTCCGCCGTGGCTGAACAGGGTATTATCTATCCGATGGATATAGGCGGCGTTCTTTTCCGGAAAGCATTCAACCAACCTCTTTAACCGGTCAATCACAAGCCAACTCGCGTAACTGGAATACCCCGACTCTAACGCTTTCCAAGGATAACTAAGATCATGATTCCCATAACAAAACAGGGTATTGGGATGTTCCTTTACAAACTCTTCCGCCGCGTCGAATGTCCTGCTGTAGAGTTCCAGATTTTTCTCCTGATCCCAGTCATCAACAAGATCTCCCAGCATCACGATATGATCATATCCGCCTTCGGAAATACGTTTTGCTGCTTCCTCAAACATCCAAGGTTTGAGATGCACATCCGGTATGATAAATGCATTACCCATAGATTTTCTCCTCATCTAACCTGACTGTGATATTGACAGGGTTCTCACCTTTCTCATCTCACTTTGATCATTCTTCTTTCTCTCTTCCGGACTCCATCCTGCTGATCTCACTCCGAATAGCGACAATCCTCTGGTACATGGTCGGATGGCTGTGATAAAGGACAACCATGATCGGGTGTGGATTGATGTCGATCAGCTCATCATTACTCTCTTCCTTGAAAATCTTGATCATATCCTCCCCATAGCCATTTTTGACAGCCTCCTGATCCGCCTCATATTCCTCCTGCCTCTGTCTGTAATTTCTAATAATCCCGACCAGCGCCATGACCGGTTGACCAAGACCGATGACCAGAGTGACCAAGAGGAAATAATTCGGGACAGTGATTTGAAACGACTCCATGATCCATTTTTCAAGAAACGAATCACCCGGCGACGGCATCGGCATAGCCAGCGTGTACCAGATACAAAAGAACAGGATCGGGTACAGCAAATACCTTGCGTAATCAAGAGGTTTCTTTTTGTGTTTCAGATGCCCTACTTCATGCGAAAGAACCGCCAGAAGCTCTCTTTCTGAGTTTTCATTGATGAAATTATCAGCTATACCAAACTCCCGGTAGAACAAAAATCGTAGTAGATAAGCATTCTTTTCAATAGATTTGGATGATTCATCGTAAACACTGATCCGTCTGACCTTTTTCTTTGCATCCCTCTGCAGGTAATTGATCTTGTCTCTTAGATCACCTTCTTCAAGCGGCGTATACTTGTACTTAATATGCATAAGCAGTATTGATGTGAATGCAATGGCTAATATAATTACAAATACAACTGCAAAAACCAGCAAAGCGACAAAGAAGCTTTTCGTATAGCTCATATGTGATTTCGTCGATACGGACGAAAGTCCATGTGACAAGTAAGTAATCAGTTCTAATACTCCGAAAGCCGTGATCGTATTAAAAACAGTTTCGGATATGGTATCCTTAACAAACGTCTTTCGCGTTTGCTTATTCAGCTTGTACTTTTCCGCAATGGTAAAGGTATCGTAATAATCAAACGGAATTTCTATTGCAAGATTGAGGAATGTATACATCAATAAAGTAACCGCAACAATCAGATATACATTCTGTCCTGCTATTTGTTCTATCCTTTGAAATACCGGTGACAAAATGAAAGCCGTATCAACGATACAGTCGATGAGCCTCCTGTAGAAAAACAGCCGGTCAGTGTCTGCTTCGTAATCAAGAAACATCTGGTATCTGTCCTTGTCGTAAATATCATCGATTTCCTCCGGAAGCGGCCGTAAACGCTGTACTTTTGCTATGTACATCCTGACCCATCTCCAGATAAGATTTAAAATATTTATAATGACAAAAACAATCCTTGCTGACATTCAAAAATCTCCCATCATTAATCGACTTAGAATCCAAAGTATTCCTTTCTCAATTTCCGGTTTGCCATTACCGCAAGATATCTCTTGATCTTCATTCTAGCCTGATTGTGGGTCACCTTTCGAGGCTCAATAGACCAGTCTCCCGATGCATACTCAATCACACTTCCTATTTTCCTGTTTTCCTCGCTATCGCCAATTTCCCGTAAAAGCTCTACAGCAGCCAGATACCGGTCATCCTGGGCATGCTCAATGAATTCATAGAACATCTCCTGGAATGGGTAGATTTTTTCGTAATTGGTCTCCAGGACTTTGAAGAGATCTATGAATCTATGGGTAAATCCGCCGTTCTTTTCAAAGGACTGCTCTTGACCCATTATTTGCTTATGCCGTTCTGCAAGTTCTATTAACCAGTTCTCCATTTCTTCCGAAAAAATCACCTCATCACTTCCGTCCCACCAGTAAGCCCTGTCATCATCCGATACGATCGGTTCCGGAAGCTCACAGATTTCATCAGGCCGATCAAACTCGAAATAAAAAGGTGACCTATACCGGAGATACTCTGACGTTCTAATTCTTACCAGTGGAATTGATGCCAGTTCCTTTCTCTCCTCAATAAGCTCCTCTGATGCATAGGAGCGTTGTTCTTCATCCGAATATACATCTTTTCGGATTTTTATCCATTCGCGCCAGAATCTTTCATCCAATGCTTCACACATTAGATAAACCGGAACCCTGGCCGGAAGGTACAGCGTCATACCAGCCAGTTTGCATAGCTGATCTTCACTCTCAGCTATCACCTTTCTTTCGTCATACGTTTTTTTCAGGAGTTCAATGATCCGGTCCTTCGCCCCGCCCGCATCCAGGAATCTCTTCACCGCCCTTTTACACTGATACACTTTTGCCGGATAGGTATCCCCTTCTGCCGTTATCTCGTTCAACCCGCCCGGATTTTCTGATGGTTCGATAGAGGACGTCCCATACCGAATATAACAGAGATCTGCCAGTTCTGTTCCACTCACAGCTTCTTCATAACCATAGGGAATCATATCCTTACCTGGATGAAGCTGAAAATCATCACAGTCATTATGTTCAATCTCCCACGCCATGTATGTTTCTGCTTTCTTCCATAACGCTAACCTTTCCTTTACACTGAAATTCTCGTCAAGAATATGATTCAGCCAGGAAATAATATGGGAATCTGAAATATCTCCATCTTCTGTCGCGTAACCGGGATTCGGATCGTACATTTCATACAGAGTATATGCTGCCTGAACAGCTTTATTAAACTCAGCACTTCCAATCTTTCCGGAAAAGAACGAGCAGTCTCTATCGTCAAATCCGGCATCTTCCCAGAATGCGTCCTCAAAATAGTTATAATTGGCATAAGACGCTTCCTCGTTACAGGTATATGGACATAATAATCTCAGCGCATAACTCCGGTCATTCATCCTTACTTTATCAATGTTCATCATCCCGCTATAGTAAAGGACTTTTTTCATCTGTTCCCTGAATATAGCCCTCTTCTCTTCGGGGATATTCATACTTCCCTCATATCTTGCAAATATACCCATATATGATTCCCCCTCATTCTTCCAATATGCCAAAGACCTTCTTCCGCAAGAACCAATTGGATGCGATTTCCTGGAAACGCATCAGGTCATCACGAATCCTCTCTTTTCTTGAACTATTCAATACCCAGTCGATCACCTGTCTTGGCGTAAGCTCCGGATACGGTTTAACATTTTCATCGATCACATTTCGAAAAAGGACCAGCATTCTTTTCACTTCTTCTTTGTCCTTGTTCTCAAAAACATAAGAAATGAAATCCCCATCCAAATAATCGATGTTCCAGAGCTTCTCCAGATCTTCCAAAATACCCTCCATACATTTCCAGGTATCGAATCCGTCAGGAATGGATAATTCTAAATAATCTGCTCTCCATCCATCCAAAAGATCACGAATTTCCGCGGGGAGTTCCCTTGGATTACCGTCCCAGAGTTCGAGTAAAACTTTCTTCTCGCATCTTTCCAGAACCTTATTTATTGTGTACGGAAAAGATGCCCTATCAGAATCATTCATTTTGTGTCCGTACAATATATTCATGTCCACGCTCAGATAAGGACTTAGCATCCCGACAGGTTTTTCCTGATCATCCACCATCTGAACGGCCCTATTGGAAGCTAGTTCAAGGAAAGTCATTAGACATCTCATGGCAAACCCATAGGCATCTGTTCCAACATCACCATAGATCAGTTCCCCCGTACGCGCGTTAAAGCTTCCTTCCTGAATCTTCAGACCTGCGTTATCGTATATATTGCAATTGAATTCAATAACAAGGTTTTCTGTGTCACATTTAAGGAACTGTACAACGTCATAGGTTTTATCCCCGATTGTCTTCTGTGTCCAATAGCGCATCCCGCATTGCTTGAGAATGATCAATGAAAATAAAAAAACATCCTTTATTTTATCTACCTTATAATTCCCTGATAAATGATATGACATGCTCCCCCTCCCAAATTCTCCATTTCGACGTCTCATTCTATTCTTTATATGAATTTACCCATAACCGGACTTATAACAGGTTTTGAACCGCCTGATTATCAGAAAAGATCTATATTGACTTTCCATTTATTTCGGCGTAATATACACACAAGAAGGAAATGGGTTTTCACCACACGTATTGCTGTGGCCTGCCCGTTTCCTTTTTTCGATATTAGCCCAACTAAAGCCACGCGTTTGGGCCGCCAAATTCATAAAGTTCCGAAAAGAACAATTTTGTTGCCCGCCTAATGATTCCCGCACAGATAGTAATCCAGTTCCTTAACCGAATGGGCATCTATCCCCTTAATCAAAAATGCTTTTCTTTCCTTATTTTCCGCTAAAACATCATCAAGCATTTGCCAGAACTCATTCCAGTGTTGATATTTTCGCCCATATGAGGAAATGTTATCCTCCAGCACTGTGCCCGTTTCTATTGCCGTCTCTATGACTTTTCTTGACAGCTCCGCCATACCTGCGTCCCAGGCTTTTCTACTTCTAAATGCCCTGTCCGGATGTGCACATACTCTAAATATTCCCGTCTTCATTCCGGCTATCATTGCTTCGCAAAGTCCAATATACTCAGTCTGATTCTTTACCTCTGCGGAATCAGAAAAGCTGTATACTCCGGGCTCACGCTCAAACATATGCTGGCCCAGAATCAGCCATTCCAGATCTTCATTTTCGGACAGCTCCCGGTAATAATCAGAAAAGCCCGGGAAATATTCAACTTCCAGTCCTATCTGAACCATGATCGATTTTCTATATTTTTCTCTCAGGCATTTCAGTGCAGCAATATACTCGGGCAGCTCTTCGATATCCATTCTGTTTCCAAATGGGTTACCCGGAAAGGGCGCATGGTCAGTAAAAATGATTTCTTTTGCACCAAGCTCTACAGCTCTTTTGATATACGCCTCATCATCTTCTTCACCTGCATGCTTACATCTATATGTGTGAACATGGAAGATACTGTCTTTACAAATCTCTATCAGTGGAACGCTTTGATTCATTTAAAATATCCTTCCAATCTGATTTATCAATTCAAATCATTGATATTTCTTACAATTCCAGTAATGTTGGATAGCCATATCCAACCGTTTCGCTCCATTTAATATCCTCGGAACGGGCAGATGGATCAGATTCATCGTAGTAAAATATCTGAGTTTTCAGATTTGTTAACAGATACTTCTCCCAAGGACCTTCACCGTGCTCATAATACTTCATGTGCAAAAGATCATATGCTTCTCTGGCAGTAATCAATACAGTATGAATCCTGTCTGAAACAGAAAAGTCTTTCAGACCTTCATCCCAATAACACCACCTGGTCCTAAGAAAACCACCGTCATCATCCATGGCATGAAGAAAATAATCGTACAGTTCTTCCGCCCGAGGTTCGCAGTACCTCTCAGCTACTTTTTTAAGAAACTCATAGATTGACATTTCTCCTACTCCTCAGATCACATTCTGCAAGATATATTATCGCGTTGCCCCATCCTTTACGTATATATACGTCGGAAAAAAAGAAATAAAAAAAGTGTTCATTTATGTCAATATAAATCGTGTAAAATAGCGCATTTCCAGCCATTTTTTATTTAAAAACATGCATATATGTTATATTATAAAACGCCTTTTTTTATAGCATTTCTATAGTATTTGTATAGCATTACGCTATAAGTATTATTGCATCGGATAATTTTTTAATCGGCCTATAGATCATTTTCATGTTTTCTTCATTAATAACATTCCTTTCGATCGCCATAAGCTAAAATCCACTCCCTTGGAGGGTAAGGAGTACATTTTTTTTTACCTGCAAACAAAGGGCTGTGTCCGTTTTACGTATTCTGATCTAATCTCCCAAAATGTTGCCTGAATAGATTTCACATCCGGCATATACATTTCATTATGGACTGCCGGCTCTATACATTTATCCCAGCTTTCTATGATATCCTTCTTATAATCCGCATAGTGTTCAGAATTCTCCGCTGCCTGTAAACAATACCAGTCATTTTCAAACCCCTCTTCGGATTCTATATTAAGATTAAATCCATTTAGTATGGCGACCCATAAGTCAAAATCCGTCAGGAATACCTCTTGATCAGGTACTTCTATCTCCATCTGAATAAGCCTGGTTCCTTTATTAGCGTATCCCTTTTTTCTGAGGTCTCGGCGTTTCCTCTTGCCTTCCCATGTATGCCACGCCCATATCGGATATGAAACACCTGAAGGCGGCTCTCCTATCCGGGAAATCATTTTTTTAACCATCCAGTCATAAGGTAATTTTAACTCGTAAAAGTCGTTCGAAAGTGCCAGGCTTTCATCTGTCCGATACACACCATTTCTAACAATTTCCTCATAAGCAGCTTCCGGCTGAATCGTCCATAATAGCATTTATCTGTCCCTGCCTTCCTGTTAGAACTGCTTCTTTAATTCGTTCCATCTCGATGTTTCTGCAATAATCCGTATAGTCCAAGGCCGCGGCATAGTACTTTTTTCTTTTTTCCTGTTCCTCCGGATACTCTTCCTCTTCCGGGAATCCTAATTCCCTTCTGAGTTCTTCCGGATTAAACGGCCTCAGACTCTCCGGATGCTCATCGATTTCATTCATCGATTTTTCCAGCTTATCCGCTTCCTCTTTTAATCTTTCCTGTTCATAACCAAAAAAAGATACCTCGTGACAAAAATTGCAAATGACATCCATTAGGTTGTCCTGCGTAAGTTTTGTATCCGCTACCCAAAAGCCAAGAGCCTCTTTCTGCTCCGTAAATATATACGAATACGTTTGAACACTAGAGAGATCATCCGTTTCCAGCAATTCTCTGACACGTAATAATCCAACTTCTTTTCTGGGCATTGATTCATTGTCCTGCCCCTTATATGCGAACAGCACCCAATTTTCATCGTCCTTCATTTCAACCTTCATAGTTCGGAGCCGCTCAATATATGCCCGGAAACGTATAGATATTCTCTTTCTTATTTCTCCCAGGGTCTCATCCTCTGAACCACTTAGATTCCTTAGCTCAACAGGATACTGACAGAAGAATTCGTTTTCGATTTTTTTGGGATCCTGTTCCCTAAGAATCTGCTGTATGGTCTTCATCGTATTTACACCTCAGTTATTTTATCTCTAACCCCTTTGTTCCAATCCTCTATCAACGCATTCAGCATTGCGTCTTCGTCGGAATAGTGATTCCCGGGATCAGCCAAACCTCTTGACAGTGTTTCGGTACACTCCTTGCATTTTATGATGTAGTCTAATTCTCCCATGCCGGCAATTCCGTGCAGCTCTACTTTCCCTCCACACGGACATGGTTTTATTCGGCTATATATATCCGATACATCCTCAAGTGAATGATAACCGCTCAAAAAACCCATCAAATCCTCAAGCATCTCATGATAATATATCTCGGGAATCGGAATTCCTTTCTCCCTGCTTTCTTTTTCAATCCTCGGCAATATGGCTGTATTTGCAATTTCACATTTTTTGACTTCCACCTGCTTATTAAAGTATTCCTTCAGCCGGCACTCCTCATTTACATCATCAGCCACATGATCTATAACCCTAAGGCAGATATCCTCCATGTTATAGTCAGATGCATCTGAAAGAACTATAGTCTTTCCCACATTCCCGGTTCCAAGATAATCCTTTATTATCCAACAGTTTTCTTCTTTGAATAGTCCTCTGTTTTCTGTTGCCTTTATCCGGATATCAAACCGGTCAATATCAAAGTCCGCAAGTGTCCTTTCGAGAATCCTCAGATAATCACCATTTGTCAGCCCTCTCTCCATAAAAATTTCTCCTGTTATAAAAAATGCCTGCAACACAGCCATGAGGTTTACTCCGGATCAAACGATTCAGCACCCTAACCTTTATCACGGATTTCAGCATACTTCTATGCCTATGGAAAAGTTGATTGTTACCAATTTACCGTTAAAGCAGATAATAGTTCACGGTTTCTGATTCAAGATTAATCAAAAATACAAAACAGTTTAGTCATCTGGGGTCATTATTATACAGCTGACCTGCTGTTCCCTATTTAATGTAGGGCTTTAGGAGCAGGACTCGAACCTGCATATCTACATTTTGGTGTAGTGTCATTCCTTTCGACCATCCCAAAGGCCTTGATTCTTAGAATCAATATGTAGTACTTAACCCTGTACGGGGAACCGTGTTTGGAGTTTACGTGTTGCAGACATTAAAGTTCAAGCTCAAATACTAACAGTAACTAAATCTCAATAAATGTCGTTGCATTCGATACCTTAATCTGTGTGTCAAGCTCCCTCAGAAGATTCATTCTCCTGTCATTAAGCTCAGCAATCTTGGCCTTCAGATCAAGGGGATCAACAAGCTCTGTTGTATTCTCCCGGACGTAAGCCTCTACAACCTCCAGCGGCTTATCATCCTTAACCTTCGTATCTTTCCCCAAAATTGATAGTCTCATGTTTTCAGCTGTTGACTGAAGGATTTTATTCTTTGTCTCAATCGTATCAAGCTTCGCAGAAAGTGTATTTTCCATTTTTTTCTGAAGCTGGCCTTCAAAATCAGCAGACTCTCCATATGATCCAACACCACGAAGTCTGTTTCTAAGGGATATTGCACCGGCCACAGTAAACTTTCCATATGATGTTTCAAGAATCGTTTTTGCATTTGAG
>Ga0247608_10008710_pt1 | contig 10188 bp, 9 predicted proteins | sample 176DNAGHGlowgp2_FD_193490 | JGI IMG/M metagenome (GOLD analysis project Ga0247608, IMG submission 193490) | Sheep rumen microbial communities from Palmerston North, Manawatu-Wanganui, New Zealand - 1766 DNA GHGlow gp2 | ecosystem: Host-associated > Mammals > Digestive system > Stomach > Rumen ... | reverse complement strand
AAAAATCAAACTACAATTAAAAATTTAACGACATGATCTTAACATGGGTTTTTGTTGGATTGGTAATAGCTTTTGCTATTGCTCGAATTAACCAGTCTAACAAGTTATTCTGGATTCTCTTTACCAGTTTTATGGTAGGAATTGCAGGTAGCTCGGTATATAACAAATGCCGAGAAACTCAATGTAAGACCGAGTCATCCAGCTGTTACCACACACTGCTGACATGCAACACAATGGACTTTAATAGTTCCGTGACAATTGATGAAAGCGTGTATACAGATTCGAAAGAATCGTCAGCAGTGGGTAATGGTGAGCTGGAATTTAATGACGAGGTTCCTACATTAAGTAAGTGTTGCGTTAGTGTGCGCACACAGCCACCAAGACTTCCTCTACAAGGAGGACTATCAAATATATTTGATACGTCTTGAAGGGAAAATCTACCAAAAACGTGAAAAAATAACGAGATCTATCTCAAGTAATTAACAATTAAAAAACATTATCAAAATGGCAAAAAACAACAAGCCTAAAACGGCTCCTCAGGCGCCCAAGACTGCGCCTAATGCAGCAGAAAATGCTGTAGCAACAAATGTAAGCTTCGAGAAGTTTATGGATGCAAGTGTGGTAAATGCAGAACTTGCCGGTCTTGATCCCAATCGGCGTGTAGACCTGATGACAATTCTACACGATGTGTACTACAAGGATCCTCAGGCCGCTAAGAAGTATAACATCCCTCAGAATACTGTGGATAACATTAACCACATAGTCGCTATCGGCGCTGTCGTAACTCTCGCTCGTGAGGTTAAGTGCGCAAAGAACGGCTTTGCTGTATCAATGAGAGAGATTGAGATCAATACCATCAATGAGCTGTGCAACGAGACTGGTATCCGTATCGATACAGCTCTTCTTCCCGCTCCCGGTGAAGATGGTAAGGTCAATGTGCCTTCTACAGCAATCAACGTTTCAGCAGAAACTCAGGAGAAGATCGAGAATGAAGAAAAGGTTCTCGAAAATAAGAATATTGAGATCGCCGATCCCACAAAGATCGAAAATGAAGAACAGCTAATCGCTGCTCTGAATAAGATCATGATTGGCTATCCCAGCGTTTATGAGAAGCTCAAGACTGCTCTTGATTTCTACATTTCTTATCGTGTTTTCTCCATCAAGAAGGGTGAAAATGCAGAAGCTGAACTCAAGAAACTGAAAGAGACTCCTCAGACAGTTCTCTTGAAGGAGATGGCTAAGCTGGTTGGCGCTTGCCCGTTGGTACTTAACGGTGTTGGCAAATACATGTACAATACTGTTTCTGCAACAAAGAGCCCCATCATAGCATTCTGTCTGCTTCGTAACACTTCTAAGAACAAGAAGACCGGAGTTTACGCTCTAAGCGATACAGAGTGTGCAGATTATACTCGTACGCTGCTTGAGTGGGTAACTGATGCCAAGATCAGCGAGGCAGAAGCTCGTATCGAGAGCTTAGAAAAGAATCAGGAAGTCCTAAAGAAGGATGAAAAGAAGAATGCTGCCGGAATCAAGTCTACAACAGAAGCTATTGAAGCTTCAAAGAAGAATATTGAACATTACAACAGTGTGTTGGATTATGTTCTTGCTCCTACAGTAGACATCCTTGACTCCATCATCGCTGGATATGACAAAAAGGATACTCCGTCTATTCAGACATTCAACGCTATTGGCAACTCATACTACGATGAGTACAATCTTAAGGAGATGAAGAGGGATATAGTAAAGAAGAATCTTGCAGAATATGCAGGAATCATCACCAACTTGTTCCGTTCTCCTCTGGATCGCCTTCCTCAGTACTCCGAAGTACATCTTCAGGAACTGGTACCTATCGAGCAGGGTAATCAGGAACATTCTGAAGAAAAGTCTGCAGAAAAGACTGAGGAAAAGTCAAAAAAAGCATAAGCCTGATTAAGAGATTAGGTTTGCGCTTAACAGGCATTTATCGTAAAACCTTTTACGACGAAGACTATCGAAAGTATAAAGGTTGGGAATAGCAAACTCAATTATCAAAATTATGAGAAAGTTAACAACTATTTTGTGTAGCATGGCATTTATGATTTCAGGATTTCTGATTACATTTATGAAGTCAGAACCGCAGAATCAGTTACATGCAGCACCAGTGGCTCCTCTGTTTATAACAAAGGAAGCATTGCCCCTAGACCTCCAATCAGGTTTAGCAAAGAACGATAAATCTATCGTTCCAAAAGACACTGTAATACTGCGCGACACTGTCCATGTCGTGAAGTATCGAACCAAATATAGGGCACCAAAGAAAATGGTAAGACCTGATTCTATACCATCTCCAGCTAGAAGCGACACGTTGTATGTGCCAGAGCTGCGAGTTATAATTCAGACGAGCAAGGATGTACTCGTGGATACAACGTTCACTATTAAACCGGTTAATAGTGGATGCCCAGAATTACAACCGTTACGGGCAAGCGAAGAGTAAAATCTTCGCATGCTCGTAAGTCAGCACGTTTTAGTTAAGCCTCATTAGCTTAGGTGCGAAATCAAAGTTACTTGGTCCGATGATATGTACGCTCCTCACTGAGGAGAAGAGGCACAATTGCGGTGCGCAAAAGACAGGACGGAAGATACAATTGTCTGAAAAACAATTGTATATTAGGGAGAGCGTTGTACATAAACCCTATTCTGACACATGAGAACCGTCTGGCGATGTGCTCAAGAGAAGACGTATAAGACTCAAAAAGAGCAAAACAATGTATCGTATCGGACATGCTATATGATGTGTATAAGTATAGTATAACGAAACACGAGATGCAACATACTTAGCCAAGACCACAAGAAGGCGAGAAGGTATCGTCACATATTGAAGGCACAGCAACCATAATAAGTATGATACACACAAACAAATCATCTAGTTGTAGTGTTTCTTGATTCCAACTCAAGTATAAAGGCAACTTAAAATTTATATCGTTATTGAGACTTACAACCTCAATTATAAACACTAAAAGCGTGCATCGTAAATGTGCAGCCTATGTAAATCCTGTACGTTAGATTCGTACCGACTCCGTTGAAGGGGTGCCAGTGATGGGGTAAAACGGCTTAATGTGAAGATATAGACCGCCGGGCCTTGCCAGTTCATGCGGTATATAAAAGTAGAACTGTTGCAGCAGGTTGAGGCAAACCCTGACTCTTAATTGAGACAACGCGACACGAGCCCGCGGACATAAGGCTGATGTTAACACTGGCATACTTGGGTGTGTATGTCATTGATATTGGAGTATTACCACAAATGGTACCGACTTGTAAAGGAAGATATAGTGTCTCCCGTGCGACCTACGACATGGCCGTATTATCTACGTGATAAGATAAATTTTATGTAAATGAAGTAGCTCCTACACCCTGTAGAGAAAGAACGTAATTTACATTTCAGAACAAGAAGATAGTTGAATGAGTGCCAATATAACCGATACCACGGTCCCTAACAGAGTAGTAAACTGGCATACCGTCTGTGGGAGTTAATTGTATATTCTCTAAATAGTTCAACGAAAATAATGCGACGATAAAGAAAATTAATTGTTTTACAAAAAAATGGTCGTCCCCCGTGAGAGGAAACATAAAAGGCTCCGTTTGTAACGCTTGTGAGCGCCTCAAGAATGGAAAACCGAGTGCCAACCGTGTCTGAAAAACTAAAGCGCAGAATAGATAGGGTAAAATGAACCGTGAAAAGAACATGTAACCGAATCTATAAAGCAATATACGTTTAATTGATGGGCAGCTTACCGTAGCCATTAGACGCAGTGCGAAAGCGTATGCAGGTATATTACTATCCCCTGTCTCGGGATGTGTGATAAGCAAGGTAAGTGGGTGACAAGAAGCGACGTATGAGGTGAAATTCCTCCAGTCTTCGTGCACTGTATCGACGAAAAGGAGATATTAAAAACAAATGAGGCAAGCACTTGCCAACAGAAGAAAACAAGCCGTAGTGTCTGTGAAGCCCTCTGAAAGGCTGAGACAGTTCGATAATGAAACATAAGCATACCATGTAGCCACAAAGTCTGGAACAAAACTAAAAGGATGCACAACAGGCCTAGTAGCCACGTTGTATAATAATTGTAAACTACTAGCACCAGAGTAAACTGCCAATCACTAGGATGAGTATCAATTGAGTTTTGGGAAATACACAGAAGATATAAATCCAACTTATCTTATCGGTTTTAAGAATATGAGTTATCTCAGCTAGCGAACCCTCCACGATTCCTGAAACATTAGAGCGCATAGTGGATAATTCATATCGTTTTATTAGAATAAATTTAACACGTTGTCTAAAGTTTATGCATGACGCATGTATTCGGCATTCAAAGCTTTAAAGATAGATGTGATGGGTATACTGATCCTACCGTTGGATCCCCGTAGCAAGCGTTCGTACTTGTATACTAGCATCGCCAAAGTACTGGTTCATCTTTTGAAAAGCGTACTTCTCATTAGCACAGTAACCGAAACTATAAAAACTCATAGACATTCAAATTTTAAATAAATCCATAATAATTTCGTGGATGTCATCTAGAATGCAATACGCCCGCTGAAAAGAGGCGTGAGTAAAATAATTTATCGTTGGTGGAATCAACCACGATATCAAAAAGGATAAATTTATGGAAACAAAAACTGTAAGTGCCGAAGTAATCGGCCGAAATCGTAAAGCACTGAACGTTCTTGGTGCAAATTTAGGTTCATGCTATTTTCAGGCAGAGACTCGTGGAGCTTGGGCTGGTTTTGAACAGGCTTCTCTCGATGCAAGGGCTGATAAGCTGAGCATCATGATCACTCGTGAGCCTAAACGTTACCGTATTACTGATCACAACATCCTGAATGTTGCTACTGGCGTAGATGCTGTAGGTTCTCCCAAGGTATTCCTGAACAAGGGCCAGAAGGATGAAGTTTCTTTCCCCATCGGCGCAAACATGGAGCACATCGGTGTTGTAGTTGACGATGCTATTGGTAAGGCCCTGAATGGCGATACCACAATCATCTTCAGCGACGGAGAGAAGCTGTGCAACGTCATCAACTCATACAATGTTGATGAGAAGAACCGTCTGTTGGCTCTTCGTGAGCAGATAGACAAGATGATCAATATCATTGATCAGGACATTGCCATCAACAAGAAGAAGGTGAATGACTATCGTCATGAAGTAGTAACTTCAGCTCCTCAGGGCGTTCCTGTTCACCCGGGTACCGGTGGTATAATCATTTCAGCTACTACAGAAGAGTAATCTTATGAAAGAGCTTGTATCCGAACAGAGCAAGCTTTTGATTCAGGTAATGCTTACTGACACCAAAGTAGCAGAACGCGTCTTTGAGAATATTGAAGATCGTGACAAGTATAAAACTTGTGTAATCCATGACAACGGAAACGTTGTTCTGGGTAAAACTTCTGTTGCTTGGTGGAATAAGCTTTTAAACTGTCAAACTGTAATCCCGTTTGAAAGTTTTGCTCTTAAAATTTGGGATGCATTAGTCAATCTTTCTAGCGGCGTGAATAACAAAGCTATTATGGAAGGATTGTCTCGTGAAGTAGTAATGAATTCAGTTCGTAGTACCAACTACAACTGGGTGGTGAGTCGTTTATTTGATTGTTGGAAACACGTAGCTCAGAATAGTTGTGGGTTTAAAACATCGTTGTCTCCCGAGGGAGTCGAGGTTCTTGAAAACCACGATGGTTCGCCCATTATTAATCGAAGTGAACGTAAGATAATAATCAATGTAAACGGAGAAGAACGTGTTTTGCCGATTATCGACAGTATTGGAGATCCATTACACTTGGGTCTCAAATATGGAATAACTGAAGTAACAACGCTTTAAAAATCGTGCGCGATTCGTGATGTAATCTTGCGAGATGAAATCACACTAATGAGCTTATTATGACAGCTAGACCATTTTTATTTTTATAAGTTTTCCTAAACGTGCATGCGTGCACAGAGAGAGTACCGATGCGTCGGTACCTCTCAAGGTTAACTTTATTATATTGAAGTGAAATTCATTATAGTAACACAGGTAGATGTTCGAATTCAGTGTAGTTGAAGTTTAATTTAAATCAAATCATATAATATGAAGAAATCAATCACATTGAACGCTAGTAACATCATTAACATTCGTAAGAAACTTGACGCAGAAATCATAAAGTATTGGAAGACTATACGTAATGAGAACGTAATGTCAAACAAGGAAATCAAGGCTGGTATGGGCTCTGGTAAGGACCTTAAGGCTTTGTATAATACAATCACACAGCTTGGCCAGAAGCGAATTATGATTAAGGGTATGCTTATGTATCTTAACATGGGTATTACTACTTTTGATTATGAAGCTTTTAAGAAGACCAATAATTATAGCATCTTTGCAGCTTGTGAAGCTAAGGAGGCTATGGCTCAGCTGAAGTTGATACCTACCATCAATCCTACTGAAAAGGCTAAGAAGGGTAAGGCTAATCTTGGCAAGAAGGAAAGTATGAGTAGTGCGTTTATTGCTTCTAAGATACATGAACATCAGCTAGAGGCTAATAAGCATGATGCCGCAATGGAGAAGTTTAATAATAGCACATCAATTGATGCTGCTAATACGTCTTCAGAATTTGAAATGTATTTGGCGGCATAATATAACATCAAGACTCGTAAGCAAGAAGTTTTATCCAAAACAGGGCTACGAATTAATCGGTGAGGTCGGTACTCACACGAGTCACAAGTATTTCCCCTATTGTATAACACTATAAAAATAATCAATATGAGTAATAGTAAGACAACAAACAAGGAAGTTGAATTAATCGCAACAACTCCTAAAAAATATAACATCATGATCCTCTTCAATCCTATTTTGAATGATCAGATAGATGAGATAATCGCAAAAAACAAGTTGAAGTGCGATAAAAGAATAACAGGTTATGCACGATTTGATGCTGTGTCCGAAGAAGACTATGCTAAAATCAAGAACCTGTTCAAAGAGTGCAGTGTAATAAACACACATGAATTCAAAGTTTTCGACAAAGAAAATAAGACGTTCGTTACTCACACAAAAGAACGAGTGTTAACTCCGCAAATCGTAGCAACCAGAGCTAAGATTACTGTATGGACCGAAAAGAAAAAGACAAACAACACAAAAGAAGTCCGGCAGGCAGCAAGAGCTAGGCGCAAAGCTAATAATATAGCAAAACATCGGAAGTTTGAAAAACATTCAACTAACGAAAAGAAGAAGAGTACAAAAGAAAATCCAGTACCTTCTTATGGACGTAAAGCAAAGGTAATGACATTCCGTCATGGAAAGCATAAATTTAAATCTGTAGCAAAGGTAACTCCTGCAACAAAAGAAACTAATCTGGCAAAGAAACTGCGTCAGCGTGCTCAGAAAGCAGGTCAGTATCTAATCAAGAAAGAAGCACGTGCTTCTGAAATGGAGGCAAAGATCTCTAAAGTAATTACAAAAGAACGTAAGCTGAAGAGACCTACACAGCAGAAATTTAAATTTGCGGCATAACATTACCAATTAAATCTGTAATCAATATGGAAAAGAAAAAGATAAAACATCCAGCAATACAAATGAAAAAAAAGCAGACTAAGAAATTAGCAGAGCTTAAACATTGCTGTATACCATCTACTGTTGTAAAAACAGAAACTATAGAATACGAAGATGGTAGTATTCAGGTTGTTAATCCTGATATTAAGTCAAATGGAAACGGCACATTTGGCAAAGCAGGAAAAGATTATAAAGAGATAAAAGCCAAACGAGTAAAATATCTCAATGCATCATACAGTGGTAACATTGTAAAAGGTCATAGAAAACGTAGAAAACAACCTTGGTATATGTTGACAAGCGGAAAGTGCTACAATTATGAAGAACGACGTGCTTCATTTGGAGCGTATACTAAATGTTATAGAGTGAAATCTGAACAGAAGATATTTCACGACTTGTACATAATACCTAAATTTACCAAAGAAGAATTGACTATTCGACTTTTGCGTACAAGAATGAAGGCTTGGGAACTTAAGAATCCAATGCCTCCAAAAGATATGTTCTATTGGCAAGAAATGAAGCCTTGGGTAAACCGTTACCAGCAGAAACTTAGTCAAGTTGCAGGAGCAATGGGGCTAATGAAGGATAACTTGCCTACATACTTTAATGAAATGTATAACAAATATGAGATACAGTTCAATAAAGAATATGCTGAACATCAGAAAGAAATAAACAAAGCCGCTTAATTACTATTTATATGATACTTTTCGATAACCGTCTGGGAAGATAGTTATCGGCCACATGAAGAGATATGTCTACTTATATTTATAAGGTGTCGGTTGAAGTCCGACCATGTTGGGCATATGGGTTGTTAGCTCAACAGGTTAGAGCATCTGACTGTTAATCAGAAGGTTATTGGTTCGAGTCCACTACATCCCGCTACATTATTAGAGAGGCTAAGGTTTTTACTATATGCATGCTTAATACGAAAGTAACGGATAGGAGTTGCATGAAAAACATATGTTAATAATCTTTACTTGCAAGAGCCTCTCTATCTGGACCCATAGCTCAGTTGGTTAGAGCAGTAGACTCATAATCTGAAGGTCGTAGGTTCAAGCCCTACTAGGTCCACTAATCGCATAAAGAGATAAAGGAGATGAAGAGTAACGAACTTCGACGTTAGCATAGCTCTCAGATAGCTTAAAGTAAAGCGCCTTTAAAACAGACTTGTTAGCTCAGTTGGTAGAGCACTACACTAAGTAAATGCAACTTTTTTCTTGATATTATACGTTATCTGTATAGCTCAACGGTAGAGCTTTAAACTTTTAATTTAAAGATCAGGGTTCGACTCCCTGTGCAGATACGAATATGAAAACAAAAAATAAAAAATAGTTTGGAGAAGTTGGAGAAAGAATCGCAATAGGAGAACTTGCGAAATACAACATCGATGTTATATTGCCATTAGGTGATAATTTACCATTTGATTTAGTTGTATATCACAATAACAAATTTTTCAAATGCCAAGTAAAAACAAGCAGTAGAGTTACAAAAGAAGGATCTACATGCTTTAGTATCACTACTAATAATTGGTATTCGCGTAAAATACACAAATATACAAAAGATGAAGTAGATGTATGGATTTTATGTGACGGAAAAGACATTTTTCTAATGCGTTTTGATGAAAACAATACAGTAGGTACAATAACACTACGAGATACTCCAACAAAAAACAATCAATCGACAAAAATAAGATTTAAGAAAGATTACATTATATCAGAAAAAAGAATAAAAGAAGTGTTTACTTAATGTAGGTGTCCCGAGTTCGAACCTCGGACAGGTCACTAACCCATTAAGAGTCATGAACCATGGTGATTAAAAACAAAACTGTCGTTGTATACGACATCGAAATCTTTCCTAATGTTTTTCATTGTTGTTGCAAAGACACGCAATCTAACGAGTATAAGAAGTTTGAGATTTCTGAAAGGAAAAATCAGCTAACTGAACTTGTAGAGTTTTTTAAATCATCTAGCAACGCAATTCTATTTTGTGGTTATAATAATCATCATTATGATGATGTAATTATTAACTATATGATAGATATGTATAGGATAATGAAGAATAAGACTTATATAGAAATATGTAAATCTTTATTTAATTTATCAAATTACATAGTAAACTTAGAAGAAGGATCAGAAAATAAAGCCAAAAAATGGAAATATGCAAATTATTTTCATTCTATGGATATACTTACAATGCTTTTTAGCTCAAAGTTGCGTGTTGGGTTAAAAGAAATGCAAGTTACCATGCAATATCATAACGTTCAAGAATATGAAGGAGATTTTAACAAACCTCTTTTGTCTTCACAAATAGACGATATGATAAAGTATAACATTAATGACGTAGATTCAACTGCTACATTATTGGACAGATTAAAAGCTGAAATAGATCTACGTTTATTTATCGAAAATGAATATGGGATAGATGCGCTATCGATGGATAGTGTAAAGTTCGGAGAAACGATACTTGCAAAGAAATATTGCGAGGCTACGGGTATACAGATGAAAGAACTCAAAGAAATGCGTTCTCCAATGGACTATATACCTCTAAAAGATGTAATTCTACCTTTTATTTCATATAAAAATCCGATATTACAAGACGTTCTGAATGACATGAAAGAGCAAATTGTTTATTCAAAAGAACGCAAAG
>Ga0247608_10008707_pt1 | contig 10189 bp, 6 predicted proteins | sample 176DNAGHGlowgp2_FD_193490 | JGI IMG/M metagenome (GOLD analysis project Ga0247608, IMG submission 193490) | Sheep rumen microbial communities from Palmerston North, Manawatu-Wanganui, New Zealand - 1766 DNA GHGlow gp2 | ecosystem: Host-associated > Mammals > Digestive system > Stomach > Rumen ... | reverse complement strand
ACTGCTGGAAGAAAGTTTAGAGGAAGGAACTCTGCTTTGTCCTATGCTTGATGCTCGTCGTATGGAGGTTTTTGCGGCAATCTATGATGCTTCGCTCAAGGTTGTGCGTGCTCCTCAACCAGATATTGTAGATGAGGAGACATATAAGTCTTTCCTCAACTCTCATAAGGTTTGCTTTTTTGGCAATGGTGCTGAGAAGTGTATGGAAGTCATAAGCCATTCCAATGCTCTTTATATCCCCAATGTTCAGCCACTTGCCAAGAACATGATGCCTCTTGCCGAGAAACGCTTTTATAACAACCAGTTTGAGGATGTCGCCTATTTTACTCCAGATTATCTCAAGGCTTATCAGGCGAAACTTCCTAAGAACCTTCTAAAGAGCTAACTCCCTCTTTCAATTCCCTTTTTACTTCCTCTTTTACTCCCTCTTAATTATCAACTTCCAACTTCAGTTCTTCTTTGAAGGCTGCAAAGTCGGGATTGTTTTCCACAAGTTTTTGGAGGAATTCGTGTGGGCTGAGCCTTCTTGCTATCTCGTGTTGCTCTGCCAGTCGCAAGGTGAGTTTGAATCCTCCATTGTGCAATCTTTGTGCCAGTGTAGCTTTAACTCTTGGTAGTATGCGCGTGATGTCATCGAGCAACAGGGTGTTTTCCACTATAGCCTCAGCATTAGGCACTTGCGTTACCTTCAGATGTACGTTCATCATGCGTTTTGCTAAAGCATTTATGTCTGGGTTTGTCATCATGCGGTTGCACATAGAGAGCCATTCCCTTCTCAGGTCATCATCAGTAAAACTGTTTGATTCTGTGGCTGCTTTTCCGAGCGAAATGTTCTCCTGGTTGTCTTTCTTTTCGTCTTTGCGTTGCATGCTTCTGAAAGACGAGCCCAGATTAGAGAGTTTTATAGATGTACGCACACCACCTGCCGAGATGGTTTTTTCTTTGGTATTGTTGGCAGATGATGGGTGTAAGACAGATTCCTCGCTTGCCTTGCTGTAGTCCGAGTTGTTGTTTGGAGCAGGGTAGGAGGAAGTAGTGCCAGCCTTGGCCACCTGTGAAGCCGTTGTATTGTCAGGCTGGTTGTTGCTAATAAGTTTCTGAAACAGGATTTTTAATCTCTTGCAGGGCCCACGCCCCGAACTGTCGCTGTCGTCTGGTTGGGTAATTTGTGCCACCTGTATCAGGGTGAGTTCCACGAGCAAACGCTTGTTGCTGCTCTGTCTGTAGCCCAGGTCACACTGGTTGAGTATCTTCAGTGCCTGATACAGGAACTTAGGTTTGCAGCGCTTAGCCTGTTCAGCATACCTCTGGCGTGCTGAGTCGCTTGCCTCTATCAGCTCTGTGGTCTGCGGGTCAATAGCCATGAGCACGTTTCTCACGTGTGAGGCAAGCCCGTTTATCATCTGTCCTCCGTCAAAACCCTTGGCGAGCAGGTCGTTAACCACCACCATGATGTCGCTCACCTTGTTTTCAAGTGAGAGGTCTATAATCTTGAAGTAGTTGTCCGCATCGAGCACGTTGAGGTCTTCGAGCACCTTCTCGTAGGTTATGTTTCCCTGACAGAAACTTGCTGCCTGGTCGAAGATGGACAGGGCATCGCGCATTCCTCCGTCAGCCTTTTCGGCTATCACGTTCAGCGCTTCGTCTTCGTAGGTGTAGCCCTCTTTCTCAGCCACGCTCTTGAGGTGGTTGATGATATTCTGTACCGTCATACGCTCGAAGTCGTATATCTGACAACGGGAGATGATGGTAGGCAGAATCTTGTGCTTCTCAGTTGTAGCGAGTATGAATATCACATGCTGTGGTGGTTCCTCCAACGTCTTGAGGAAGGCGTTGAAAGCCTGTGTAGAGAGCATGTGCACCTCGTCGATGATAAACACCTTGTACTTGCCCGTCTGAGGCGGTATGCGTGTCTGTTCCATCAGTTGCTTGATTTGCTCCACACCATTGTTTGATGCAGCATCAAGCTCGAAGATGTTAAGCGACCTGCCCTCGTCGAATGCCTTACAACTCTCGCACTCGCCACAGGCATCGCCCGTTGGAGTAGGGTTGAGGCAGTTGATTACCTTTGCGAAGATACGGGCACAGGTGGTCTTACCCACGCCTCGCGGTCCGCAGAAAAGGTATGCATGAGCCAGTTTACCACTCTTCACGGCATTCTTCAGCGTTGTGGTCAGGGCGCTTTGCCCCACCACGCTGTCGAACGTCATCGGACGGTATTTTCTGGCTGAAACGATGTATTCCACTATATATATTGTTTTAGTTATGAATTATGAACTGTCAATTGTCAATTCTTGCGCTCCGTAGGTGCTCAGGCGAGCAAAGCTCGGAGTTCAATTGTCAATTATCAATTATCAATTATCAATTATCCTTGTCCCTGCTCCTGAACCATGAGGCGAGTATGGTGCCCGATATAGAGTGCCAGGCACAGCTGACGGCGCAAGGTATCACGGCGAGCGGACAGCTGATGGCAAAGAATGTAGAGGCAAGCACGGTGGCAAGTCCTGCATTCTGCATACCCACCTCTATTGAGATGGTCCTGTTCTTCGCCTTGGAGAAGTTGAACAGTTTGCCTACAGAGTAGCCTGTGAGGTAGCCAAGACTGTTGTGGCAGAGCACAACGGCAAAGACGAGCAGGAAGAACATTATGCCTTCTGTCATCAGCTTGTCGTGAACAGCTGAAATCACTCCACCCACTATGCAAGCCAAACCCAGCACCGAGAAGGCAGGCATTACCGCCTGTGCCTTCTTGAATCCCTCGTTTTTACCCCAGAAGAGATTGGCGAAGAAACCTACGCTCACAGGTATCAGTGTGACTATCAGTATGTTGAGAAACATACCCAGGGCATCCACCTCCACCTGTTCGCCAGCCAGCCATAACACGAGTAATGGCGTCACTACTGGTGCCAAAAGGGTAGAAGCCGTCGTCATGCCTACCGAGAACGCTACGTCGCCTCGACAGAGATAGGACATGATGTTGCTCGAAACACCTCCTGGACAACAGCCCACCAGTATTATGCCCACTATCACGGGCTTTGGTATCGTTATGCCTATGTAGCCTACGCCTATCGTCAGCGTCCATGCTATCAGGGGCATCAGGGAGAATTGCGCACATGTGCCTATGAGTATGTCCCACGGACGAGCAGCCAGCACCTTCATGTCCTGCATGGTCAGCGTCAGTCCCATAGTGAGCATTATGAAGCCCAGTATGCTTGACTGCGTGGTGCCGTGCACCCATGTGAAAAGTTCTGGTATCAGGTAGGTAACCACCGCTACGGCGATGATGAAGTAAGATGTGTAAGTGCTCAGCCACTTAGCTGCTTTTACGAGATATGAATACATGTTTTATTGCATATTTTGAGCCTTGTTGGCTACGATTTCCTTTACCTTATTATATATAGTCTCTACGTCAGCCTTAAACTTTCCGTCCATGTAGAGAATCTCGCCGTTCACCATTGTCATCTTCACGTTCTGCTTAGAGCCCGAATACACGAGGTTCTTCTCTATATTGTTGATAGGCTGCATATTAGGCTGGTTGAGGTCTATCATTATGATGTCAGCCTTCTTGCCAGGTGCCAGCACGTCGCAATCGTCTAAGTGCATCGCCTTGGCGCCGTTTACGGTAGCCATCTTCAGCACCTCGCGAGCATCTATCGCAGAAGCATCCTTCGCACGCAGTTTGGCAAGACCAGCCACGAGGAACATCTCGCGAAACATATCCAGACAGTTGTTTGAAGCAGGACCATCTGTGCCTATCGCCACCGTTATGCCTCGCTTCAGGTATTCGCTTATTGGGGCTATGCCCGAAGCCAGTTTGGTGTTGCTGCCAGGGTTGGTAACCACATACAGCCCCCTCTTCTTCATCACCTCATAATCCTCTTCGCTCATCCACACTCCGTGGTATATTCCACCACCGTAGTCGAACATGCCCAGCGAGTCGAGGAAGGCAACAGGCGTCTTGCCATAGCGCTCCATGCAACCCTTCACCTCAGCCTCCGTCTCGCAGGCGTGAACATACAGCGGAGCCTTGTTCTTCTTCACCACATCGGCTATCAGCCTGAGGTTGTCCATGTTGGTGGTATATTCAGCGTGGAAGCCTAACTGGTATGACTGCAGCGAGTCAGGCTCGTTATACTTATTATACATATAGTCTATCCAGCGCACATCCTTCGAGAAGTCGTTCACTCCACCCGTCTGCACGCAACGGAAGCCCATATCGTCCATAGCCTTAGCCACCCATTCCTGCTCCAGATACATATCGAAACAGGCTGTCATGCCGCTCGTCAGGTATTCCAGCACCGACAGCTGGCTCATCCAATACACATCCTCGCCCGTCAGTTTCGCCTCCACAGGGAAAATGTCCTCGTTCAGCCATCTGTCTAATGGTTTATCGTCAGCCAGACTCCTCATGCCGCTCATGCCGCTATGTGCATGCGCATTCTTAAATCCAGGCATCAGCAGGTTGCCCTGACAGTCGATAGAAAGGTCGACATTCCCCTCTCCATTACCCTTCCCTTCAGGGAGGGGATAGGGGTAGGCTTCCACAATCCTTCCATCCTCAATGATTATCTCGCCATCGAAGATTTCCTGCCCCTCCACCATGGAGAGAATTTTCGCGTTGTATAGTCTTGTCTTCATATTTCCTTGCAAAGGTACTCAATATTTTTTAAATATTGCATAGAGACACCTTAAAAATAATAAATGTGTAACAAAATAGTTGTTCACTTATTTGCGAACATGAATAATTTTTATTACCTTTGCAGCCGATGATAGTTACATTTGAGCAGACATACCTACAAGAACTCTATACAAATGGTAAGGCGAGCGATAAGAAACATCGCTTCCAACCACAGATTGTCAGCAAGTACGTTAAGGTTGTAAATCTTATGAAACAACAGGAGAATGTGTTAGGTCTGACCAAATATGGTTCTCTGCATTACGAGAAACTACATGGCGACAAGGAAGGTACATCCTCAGTTCGTGTAAATGACCAGTATCGCATAGAATTTACGGAGAGTATGGAAGAGGGAAAACAGATTGCAACAATATGTAACATTACAGAATTGTCAAACCATTATAAATAAAAAGGAGAAAGAGATATGATTACACTTGAAGGAGTAAACCCACAGATGATAGCAAACAACCTGAAACCCTATCAGCCAACTCATCCAGGCGAGGTTTTGAAAGACGAACTGGAGTATCGTGGCATTTCCCAACGTGGATTTGCCAAAGAGTTAGGTATATCCTATTCAGCCTTCAACGAGATGTTAAATTGCAAACGCTCTCTCAGTCCAGAATTGGCAATGATGATGGAAGCAGCTCTTGGAGTGGATGCAGCTCCCTTGCTTGCCATGCAGAACGAATACGATATGCAGGTAGCAGAGAATGACGAATCGTTTATGGAGAAACTCAAGAAGATACGCCGTATAGCTGCTATCTTCTGATGTTTCCTTGTTGTCATTCCTAGTTCAGTTTATATAAAAAATCATCCCCACATTGAGTTGTGTGAGGATGATTCTTTTATATAGTAATAAGGTGTGTCTTTTACTTCATCACTTTCCTTGTGGTCCCGTCACTCATTTTGAGGATGTTCAGACCCTTCTGAGGTTGAGAGAACTGCTTGCCGTTGAGGTCATAACTTGTGGTTATAGTTGCCTTGCTTGATGTGTTATCACCAGTTATGCCCTTTATGCCAGTAGCTTCTTCGATGAAGAAGAACTCCTTCCATTGAGGTGCTGCCTGGTATAGAGACATACTGTGTGCTGGCACTAACAGCTTGCAACTCCACTTGTTTATATCATCAAGAGCCTGAGTACCACAAGTAGGAGGATTAGCAGCCTTGCTTATCAGTTTTGTCATAGCAGTACAGTCAGAGAAAGCCTCTGGTCCTATAGTCTGCACAGCAGAGCCGAATGAGAAGAAATCAAGACTTGAGCAACCAGAGAAAGCCCTGTTGCCGATGGTTGTCACACCATCGCCAATCTTCACTTCCTTCAGGTTTGTGCAACCATAGAACTCGGTAGGAGATATTTCCGTTTCCCTGTCTGTGATGGTTACACTTCTTAGTGATGTGTTTCTATAGAAAGGAGATTTACTATATGAAATATTCCTACCTATATAAACTTCATCAAGAGGGCAATCTGAGAAAAGAGCTGTATTGCTACCTGAATTATAACCAAAAGCAAGAACAGTATCATCCATCCTATCCTCCATAGTTACGTTCTTTAATCCTGTGCAACCAAAGAACACATTATCATTAATGTCTGTTACAGACTTAGGAATAGTTATTGATTTCAGAGCTCTACATCTATAAAATGCATATTCGTCTATTGTCTGTACATTTTGACCTATCTGCATATCATTCAAAGCAGAACAACCCGAGAATGCATAAGTAGGAATAGAAGCCACTCCACTTCCAATTTTTGTCGATGTCATCATTGAACATCCAGAGAAAACGTATGTGCCAAGACTTGTTGTAGCATCTGGAATAACTATGCTCTGCAATGCTCTGCAATTATAGAAGGCACTATTGCCTACAGATGGAATTTCATCGCCAAATGTCACTGTCTGTAATGCGGTGCAACCATAGAAGGCATTTTCATTGATATTACCTTTGTTATAAAGATATACTGTAGCAGGCGAACTGGTCATACTGCCCTCAAATGCTCTTGACCCTATATCGCCGTTATTGCTTATGGTAGCAGTTTGCAATGCAGTGCAACCATAGAAAGCTCTTGACCCTATATCGCCGTTATTGCTTATGGTAGCAGTTTGCAATGCAGTGCAACCATAGAAAGCTCTTGACCCTATATCGCCGTTATTGCTTATAGTAGCAGTTTGCAATGCAGTGCAACCATAGAAAGCTATTTCTTCTATGTTGCCATTATTGCTGACGGTTGCTGTCTGTATTTCTTCGCAACCAGAAAATGCTTCATAAGGAACATTCCCAGTATAATCGGATTCTATAGTTACGTTCTTTATAAACAGGTTGCCGTAACATACATAACGTTGGATTTGCTTTAACGACAATGAGATACCCTTATTGTTAACCGTTGAGTTGATTGTTATGTTCTCTGCAGATGAGTTGTATGCACAGTCTATTGCATCGCAAGTCCTCTCTGATGGGCTTACTGGCACATATTTTATGCCATCCACCTCAAACATAGAGCTGAGGAAAGGATAAACAGTTTTGTTGCTAAGGAATGTATAAAGCTCGTTTGCTACGTAGTTTACTGTTCCTTCTGCTTCCTCGTAACCATTTGGTGGTGTGTTCGTAAGCCAAATTACTTTTACAGGTTTGGGTTCAAAAGCACCATAACTTATTGATAATACGCCTGTTCCGATAGTTACCGATTTAAGATTAGTGTTTTGGAAAGCAAAATATCCGATGCTCGTCACGCTATTAGGGATAGTGATAGAGGTAAGTCCAGAGCAATTTTTGAATGCAGAATATCCGATGCTCGTTATGCTGTTAGGGATAGTGATAGAGGTAAGTCCTGAGCAACCTTCGAAAGCATAACTGTCAATGCTCGTCACGCTGTATGTTTTGTTGTTATAAGTTACAGATTCTGGAATAACAACATTACCTGTGTATTCATTTGAATAAAAGGAAGAGGTTACTGCCAACTCTGTCTTATTGTTAATGTAGTTGTAAGAAATTGTAACATCATCTGCATTTTTAACTTCGATATCTTGTGCAGAAGCGGAAAGTCCAACCATGCTTATGAGCATGGTGAGGAAGAAGGTGATTTTTTTTTTCATAGCTATATGTTTTAACTATACATTTATTATTTTACCACTTTTCTTGTGGTTCCGTCACTCATCTTGAGGATGTTCAGCCCCTTCTGAGGTTGAGAAAACTGCTTGCCGTTCAGGTCATAACTTGAGGTGACAGTTGCCTTGCTTGATGTATTATCGCCAGTTATGCCCTTTATGCCAGTAGCTTCTTCAATGAAGAAGAACTCCTTCCATTGAGGTGCTGCCTGATATAGAGACAGGCTGTTTGCTGGCACATAGAGCTTGCAAGTCCACTTGTTGATGTCATCAAGAGCCTGAGTGCCACAAGTAGGAGGAGTAGCAGCCTTGCTTATCAGTTTTGTCATAGCAGCACAATCAGAGAAAGCCTCTTGTCCTATAGTCTGCACAGCAGAGCCGAATGAGAAAGAATCAAGACTTGAACAGCCAGAGAATGCTCTGTTGGCGATGGTTGTTACACCATCGCCAATCTTAACTTCCTTCAGGTTTGTGCAACCATAAAACTCGTTCTCTGATATTTCCGTCTCTCTGTCTGTTATGGTAACGCTTCTTAGTGATGTGTTTCTATAGAAAGGAGAATAACCATAACTGCTTGATGTGTTATATGAAATATTCCTGCCTATATAAACTTCATCAAGAGGGCAAGAAGAGAACACATTTGAGCCAAGCGTCAAAGCAGTATTATCTGTTCTGTCCTCCATAGTTATGTTCTTCAATGTGCTACACCCAGAGAACACGTAGTCATTGATACTTGTTACTGACTTAGGAATAGTTATTGACTCTATAGCTTTACAACCTGCAAATGCATAAGATGGTATATCACCAGTGTAATTTGAGTTTATTGTTATGTCCTTAATATAAGGATTTCCATCACAAACATAAGGCTTTATCTCTTTTAATGTAAAAGATATACCTTGATTCTGAACAGTTTGACTTATTGTGATATTTTCTGCACTCTCGTTGTACACACAGTCTATAGCATCGCAAGTCCTTTCTGATGGACTTACTGGCACATATTTTATGCCATCCACCTCAAACATAGAGCTGAGGAAGGGATAAACAGTCTTGTTGCTCAATGAATAAAGATTGTTTGCTACGTAGTTTACAGTCCCTTCTGCGCCTTTATAACCACTTGGTGGAGTATTTGTAAGCCATATTACTTTCACAGGTCTTGACCCCCACGAACTGGTATAAGATGGAAAAGCAGAACTGCCTATTGATAATACGCCTGCTCCTATAGTTACAGATTTAAGATAAGTGTCGCCGAACGCATAATCTCCTATGCTTGTCACGCTATTGGGGATAGTTACAGAGGTCAGTCCTGAGCAATCATAAAAAGCAGATTCTCCTATGCTCGTCACGCTGTTAGGGATGTTGACGGAGGTTAGGCCTGAGCAACGATAGAACGCACGCCCTCCTATGCTTGTCACACTGTTAGGGATGGTGACAGATGTCAGTCCTGAGCAACCCCAGAAAGCATATTGTCCTATGCTCGTCACGCTATTAGGGATAGTAAAGGATGTCAGTCCTGAGCAATGATAGAAAGCATAACTTGCTATGCTCGTCACGCTATTAGGGATACAAACAGAGGTTAAGCCAGAGCAACCATAGAAAGCCTCACGACCTATGCTAGTCACGCTATTGGGGATACTGATAGAGGTCAGTCCTGAGCAATCTTTGAATGCAGATTCTCCGATTCTTGTAATTTGATCTCCTAATATATATGACTTTACTTGCGTACCAAAAAGACTTGATAAAGATTTTGAAACGATGTAATCACTATTAAGAGTTACGTTCGTTAGTCCTGTGCATTCCTTGAAAGCAGAACTTTCAATGCTTGTCACACTGTTAGGAATATTTATAGATGCCAGTTCTGAACAATTCTGGAAAGCCTCTTTACCAATGCTTGTCACACTATTAGGAATACTTACAGAGATTAAGCCTGAGCAATTTTTGAAAGCATAATTTCCGATGCTTGTAATCTGATCTCCTAATATATATGACTTTACTTTCGGGTCAAACGACATTGATATCACACCAGATGGAACGTGTATTCCTGAAATGAAGTGATTACTATTAAGAGTTACGCTTGTTAGTCCAGGGCAATTGTGGAAAGCCGAACCATTGATATTCGTCACACTATTAGGAATAGTTATAGATGTCAGTCCTGAGCAACCATTGAAAGCACCAACATCGATAGTAGTGACACTATTGGGGAAAGTAACAGAAGTCAAACCTGAGCAATTCACGAAAGCATACCCTCCAATGCTCGTCACGCTATTAGGGATACAAACAGAGGTTAAGCCAGAGCAACCATAGAAAGCCTTACGACCTATGCTAGTCACATTGTAGGTATTTCCGCTGTATGTTATTGTGCTTGGAATAATGACATCACCACTGTAAGGGTTGTCACCTTGGGTTACTTCAGCAGTCC
>Ga0247608_10008702_pt1 | contig 10193 bp, 6 predicted proteins | sample 176DNAGHGlowgp2_FD_193490 | JGI IMG/M metagenome (GOLD analysis project Ga0247608, IMG submission 193490) | Sheep rumen microbial communities from Palmerston North, Manawatu-Wanganui, New Zealand - 1766 DNA GHGlow gp2 | ecosystem: Host-associated > Mammals > Digestive system > Stomach > Rumen ... | reverse complement strand
TGATTCACGACCTGAGTGGGAAGACTGCCGATACGATTGTCTCTTATGGCGAGCGCCTGTCATCGCACATCGTGGCAGCTATGGTGAAGAATGGTGTCCGCATGAATTCGCGAGACTTTATCCGTACTTGGGATAAGCAGGGAAAGCATGTGATTGATGCCGACCTGACTACCGAACTGGTAAAGGAGGCTTTCAAAGACATCTGTGACAAGAACATCTACGTGGTTCCTGGTTTCATAGCCCGTGACCGCGATAGCCACGAGACAACCAACTTGGGACGTGGCGGTTCTGACTATACAGCATCCATCATTGCTGCCGTGCTGAACGCAGAAGTACTGGAGATCTGGACCGACGTGGATGGTTTTATGACTGCTGACCCGAAGGTTATCAAGACGGCTTATACCATCAATGAACTCTCGTATATTGAGGCCATGGAGCTGTGTAACTTCGGTGCCAAGGTTATCTATCCTCCGACCATCTATCCCGTTTGTGTCAAGAATATACCTATTAAGGTAAAGAATACTTTCAACCCCGAACATCCGGGCACTCTTATCAAGGCCAAGATAGAGAATGACCAGAAGCCCATCAAGGGTATCTCGAGCATTAAGGGTACATCACTGATTACCGTTACTGGTCTGTCTATGGTGGGTGTCATTGGTGTAAACCGACGTATCTTCACCACCCTCGCCAACAAGGGCATCTCTGTCTTCATGGTGTCGCAGGCTTCTTCAGAGAACTCAACCTCTATCGGTGTGCGCGACGAGGACGCAGCAGCTGCTGCAGAGGCACTGAATGCAGAATTTGCCAAGGAAATTGAGACTGGCGCCATGTTCCCCATGCAGGTAGAGAGTGGCTTGGCTACCATCGCTATCGTGGGTGAGAACATGAAGCAGACGCCTGGTATTGCCGGTAAACTGTTTGGCACACTGGGACGTTCGGGTATCAGCGTTATTGCCTGCGCACAGGGAGCTTCAGAGACCAATATCTCATTTGTTGTCGATGGCAAATTCCTGCGCAAGTCGCTCAACGTTCTCCACGACTCGTTCTTCCTGTCAGAATATAAGGTGCTTAACATCTTCATCTGCGGTATCGGCACAGTGGGTGGCATGCTTCTGGAACAGATTCGCACCCAGCAGCAGTTCCTCATGCAGTCACGTCGTCTGAAACTGAATGTGGTCGGCATTTCCGATGTCGCCAACTTCGTGCTCGATCGTGACGGCATCTACCTCGACAACTACGAGAAGATTCTGCGTGCAGGTTTCAAGGCTGACACCGACCACATGCGCGAAGAGATCATCAAGATGAACATCTTCAACAGCGTCTTCGTCGACTGTACCGCCAGCAAGCAGATTGCTACACTCTACCAGACATTCCTGGAGCATAACATATCAGTCGTTGCAGCCAACAAGATTGCCGCTTCAAGCGACTACGACAGCTATCTCAAGCTGCGCCAGACGGCTCGCGACCGTGGTGTGTGGTTCCGCTACGAGACCAACGTAGGTGCTGGTCTGCCTATTATCGGTACCATCAACGACCTGTGCAACTCGGGTGATAAGATTCTGAAGATTGAGGCCATCCTCTCTGGTACGCTGAACTTCATCTTCAACGAGATTGCTGCCGACGTGCCCTTCTCTGAGACCGTTCGTCGTGCCAAGGAGCAGCGCTACTCTGAGCCCGACCCACGTATCGACCTCAGCGGTACGGACGTGATCCGTAAGCTGGTCATCCTGACGCGTGAGGCTGGCTACAAGGTAGAGCAGGCCGATGTCGAGAAGCACCTCTTCGTACCCAATAGCTACTTCGAGGGTTCTATCGAGGACTTCTGGGCTAAGCTGCCTGAGCTCGATGCCGACTTCGAGGCTCGCCGCAAGGTGCTCGAGGCCGAGAACAAGCGTTGGCGCTTTGTCGCTACGATGGAGGCTGACGAGCATGACCCATCATCCTTCAAGACAAGTGTGGCTCTGAAGGAGGTTCCCTATGGACACCCGTTTTACGGACTGGAAGGTTCTAACAACATCGTACTGCTGACCACCGAGCGCTATAAGGAGTACCCCATGCTCATTCAGGGCTATGGTGCCGGTGCTGCCGTTACGGCTGCAGGTGTCTTCGCAAACATTATGTCTATCGCTAACATCTAAAATAGTGTGCCGGGCGGTTCTGCCGCCCGGTTTTTGTTCCTTATGAAACATATCATTATTCTGGGCGACGGAATGGCCGACCTGCCAGTGGAGCGACTCGGTGGGAAGACCTTGCTGCAATATGCCCATAAGCCTATGATGGACCAGTTAGCACATGAAGGCCGCTGTGGTCGATTGGTCACAGTACCTGAAGGGTTTCCTCCTGGTTCTGAGGTGGCTAATACGGCCATCCTGGGCTATGATCTTAATAAGGTATATGAAGGGCGCGGCCCCTTGGAGGCTGCCTCTATAGGCTACGAGATGGCAGACGACGACTTCGCCATCCGCTGTAATATCATCACACTGGAGGACGGCAAGATCATCACGCACAATGGCGGCAATCTGGAGACAGAAGATGCTCGTGTGCTCATCGACTATCTTAACGAGCACCTCGCAAAGCCCATCAACAATCGTGAAGGCTGCGAGCGTATTAAATTCATTACGGGTATTCAGTATCGTCACCTACTGGTCATCAAGGGTGGCAACAAACACATCGTCTGCGCTCCTCCCCACGACCATCCCAACGAAGAGTGGCGCTCCCTGCTGGTGCAACCAGAAAGTGTGGTCAGCGATTCAGTCGCAGACACCCACCGTCTCACTCCCCAGCAAACGGCCGACTTGCTGAACGAGATGATTGTAAAATCCCAGGAACTGCTGGCGAAGCACCCCTACAACCTCGCGAAGGCAGCTAAGGGTGAGCGTCAGGCCAACAGCATCTGGCCTTGGAGCGGTGGCTACCGTCCCTCCATGCAGACACTCATGCAACAATATCCGGAGATTAAGAGTGGCGCGGTGATTAGTGCCGTCGACCTGATACAAGGCATTGGCAAGTATGCCGGTCTGCGCATCGTCAAAGTGCATGGTGCTACCGGTCTAGCCGATACCAACTACGAGGGCAAGGCTGAGGCTGCCATCGAGGCGCTACAGAACGACGACTTTGTCTTTGTCCATGTAGAGGCCAGCGACGAGGCAGGTCATGATGGCGACCTCGAGCTGAAACTGAAGACCATCGAGTATCTTGACCAACGACTGATAGCCCCTATTTATAATAAGGTGAAGCATCAGGATGTCTGCATAGCCGTACTGCCCGACCACTTGACGCCTGTCGAACAGCGGGTCCATGTTGGTCAGCCCGTACCATTCCTCATCTGGCATCGTGGCATAGAGGCTGACAGCGTGCAGCAATACGACGAGGTCTCTTGCGTTAATGGCAGCTTCGGACTGCTGAAACTTGACGAATTCATGAAAACATTTATGAGCTTATGAAATATTACAGCACTAACGGTAAAGCACCACTCGCCGACCTGCAGAAAGCGGTGGTTAAAGGACTGGCAGAAGACCGCGGTCTCTATATGCCGGAAGAAATATACAAACTGCCTCAGGCATTCTTCGACGACATGAAAGGCATGTCGTTCCAGGACATAGCCTATAACGTAGCCAGCAGCTTCTTTGGCGAGGATGTCGACGAAGACGCGCTGCATGACTTGGTCTTCGACACGCTGTCTTTCGACTGCCCCATCGTCAAGGTGGAGGATAACATCTATTCTTTGGAACTCTTCCACGGTCCAACCCTCGCCTTCAAGGATGTCGGTGCTCGCTTCATGGCGCGCCTGCTTCAGTACTTTATCAAGAGAGAGGGACAGAAAGAGAAAGTCAACGTGTTGGTAGCAACCTCTGGTGATACTGGTTCTGCCGTAGCCAACGGTTTCCTCGGCGTCGAGGGCATTCATGTCTACGTGCTCTACCCCAAGGGCAAGGTAAGCCCCATTCAGGAGTGCCAGTTTACCACACTGGGCAAGAACATCACCGCTATTGAGGTCGATGGTGTCTTCGACGACTGCCAGGCGCTGGTCAAGTCGGCCTTCATGGATGAAGAGCTCAATAAGCACATGATGCTGACTTCTGCCAACAGCATCAACGTAGCCCGCTTCCTGCCACAGGCATTCTACTACTTCAATGCCGTAGCTCGCCTTGCTGCTCTCGGACATCAGCCGTCAGACATGGTGATGTGCGTGCCCAGTGGCAACTTCGGCAACATCTGTGCAGCACTCTTTGGACATCAGATGGGACTGCCCATCCACCGTTTCATCGCTGCCAACAATGCCAACGACGTGTTCTACGAATACCTGCAGACAGGAAAGTACACCCCACGTCCTTCTGTTCAGACATTGGCTAACGCCATGGATGTCGGTGACCCGTCAAACTTTGCCCGCATCCTAAATTTGTATAGTAAGAATGGTGCCTTGTCGCCTGCAGAGACGCATCAGCGCATCACATCGCTCATCAGCGGTGCCACCTATAGCGACGAGCAGATTGCCGACACCATGCGTCAATGCTACAAAGAGACTGAATATATCCTCGACCCGCACGGAGCATGCGGCTACCAGGCCCTGAAGGACAACCTGCGTCCTGGTGAGGTGGGTGTCTTCTGCGAGACGGCACACCCCGCTAAGTTCAAGGAGAAGGTCGACCAGATTCTGGGTACCGACATCGCAATTCCTGAGCGTCTGCAAGCCTTTATGAAAGGTCAGAAACAGAGTATTGCCCTGTCTAAGAATTTTGCCGACTTCAAGCAATACCTGTTACAGCAGTAAAATAAAAGCAGTAAGTCGGAAGACTTACTGCTTATGTAGTGTAATGCCAGCCTGCATACCTTTCACGCTCTTCATGAGTGATGTAATGGTTTTCAGGCTGGTATTTGTTGATTTAGCACCAAACGACTTGAAGAGGTTCAGCAGTTTGGTGGCATCTGTGACAAACTGCAGGTCTTGTCCGTCAATCTGTGTCGTCACAGAAATCGTCTTAATACCGGCAATGGTCAGCAATAGCTTAGAGTCCTTGATCTGCCAAGTACCCTTTGATGTCTTGCCATTGAGTGTTCGTGTGTAGGTACCATCCTCGTTGAAGGTCATAGAAAACTTACCAGGCTTAATACCATACTTCGTCAGATACTCCTGCAGCTTCGACTCCATCTTGTTAGACGCAACCTTGGCGGCAGCATTCGTCAGAATATTGTCTGACTGCAGTACGATGGCAGGCTCCGTATAGGTCCAAGTACCGATAATTTTATCCTTGTCGGCCTGTTTGTCGCTGGAGAAGATACTCGTCAGTGTATTCACCAGATTACCTCCCGTCGTTGACGAGTTGCCAGAAGCAGCACCCAACACGTTTCCTAACACATTACCTAAATCCTGTGCACTGACAGAAGTAGAGCACAGCATGGCTATGGCAACAGCCATGGTCTTTAATACATTCTTTCTCATCATATTTCTTATTTAAAAACGGTGCAAAGATACAACTTTTGCAGCTAAAATACTATTTTTTTCAATAAAAAGCTGAAAAATACCAATTAATTCGTTACTTTTGCACTGCTTATGAAGAATCTGTCCATACTTATACCCACCTACAACGACGTATGCTGCCAGTTGGTGAACGACCTGCAGAGTCAGGCTGCCGCCTTGGGCATTGACTACGAGATTATCGTTGCCGATGACGGTTCTACAGACGAGGCAGTACTGCGCCAGAACCGCACCATCAATGCGCTGCCCTATTGCAGACTTCTTGAGCGTGGAACGAATAGCGGCAGGGCCGTTATACGTAATGTACTGGCCAGCGAAGCGCGTTATCCGTGGCTGCTATTCATCGACAGCGATATGACGGTATGTCGGACAGACTTCATAGAGCGCTATATATCGACAGTGGGAGATGTCGTTTATGGTGGACTCGTCATTCGTCATACCACCCGACAGAACCTTCGTGCACGTTATGAGTTGTCCAGGGCTTCCGAACATACGCTGGAGCGTCGGCGCCAGTCACCCTACCACGACTTCCATACAGCCAACTTTATGATTCGTCGCGACTTGATGTTAACACACCCTTTCGACGAGCGTTTCAGCAGGTATGGCTATGAGGACGTACTGCTGGGCAAGACACTTCAGATGAATGCCATCGGCATAGAACATATCGACAACCCGCTCAGCTTTGAGATTTTTGAAAGCAATGCTGCTTTCGTCTGCAAGACAGAAGAAGGGCTGCAGACACTCTACAGCTTTCGCCACGAGCTGCGCGGCTATTCCCGTATGATTGATTTTACGGAGCAGCACCCTGTAGTATCCGTTCTCATCAGATGCTGGCACCACATCGCAAAGAAATGGGAGCGCCGCCATCTTTGTAGCAACGCCCCCACTCTATGTGTTTTTACCCTTTACCGCTTGGGGTATTTCCTCTCTCTGAAGAGATAGCCCTTACTTCTTCTCCGTCTTGTGGACTGGCTTGATGGCAAAGGTGAAGTCGTAGTCCTTATACTCCAGACGATACTCTTTTCTAGGCCATGCCCCCCATGAGTTCACACAACCCATTCCCATCTGGCGCTGCTGCAGATGAACCTGTGTCTGAGGACGCTCTGTCAGATCGCCTGAGTGGCGGTCAATCTTCTTGTCCTTTACGAGACCGTCATCCAGGTCCTCCGTCAGGAATTTCAGTGCACTGGCTTCCATCGGTGCATTGCTATAGAACTCCAGTCCCAGTCCTTCCGCATTCTGTACGCGGAACCAGCGTATATCGGTATGGTTTCCAGACTCCTGTGGACGGACATACGAGAAGTACTCGTCACTGGCATTGCTGTTATACACACCTAAGAACTCACTGCTGTTACGGTCGCAATAGTTCTCTACAGGTCCACGACCATAGTAGCTGATACGGTCAAAGCCCTTAGGCATCTGCAGCTGAACACCATAACGGAACAAACCGCTTACCTTGGCATTCTTCTCGGTATTCATCTGCTCACGGACAATCACCTCGCCCTCAGCAGTCAGCGTATAGGTCATCGTCAGTGTTGCCTTGACGCTGGGCATATCGAATACAGACGTAATGGTGTTGCCATCAACCTTCACTTCCTTGAGTTTCTTCTCAGGATTCTTCCACGCTCCCAAGCGCTGCTGCAGACGAGCACCATAGTCGTTGTCGGTGGGAGCTCGCCAGAACTCAGGTTCTACAGACTGGCGGTCTTCCAGCATGGGCTGACCGTCTATGTCCAGATAGTCTATCCATCCGCTCCATTTGCCTACTGTCAGCGTGGTACCGGCAGCATCCAGTTTGATGTAGCTCTCCGTCTCTTCCTTCTCAACGCTGGCCTGCTCAGCCTTCAGTTCAGGAAACTGATAGGCGGTCAGTGCTATCTGCTGGCGAGCCATCACCTGTCCCTTGTCAATGAGCGGCTGGGCATTCTTCGACTTAAACTGGAAGATGACGAAAATCTCCTGATCGCCATGATGGCCCAGTACACGTTGGATGGTTTTCTTCATTGCTTCGTCAGTGAAAATCTTACGCTGCTGGGGAGCAATACCGCTAATATCTGTCTTGCCACCATGTCCGAAAGTCATACCCTCTGGACGATTGCCGTTGTGGTGGCTGTGTCCTGCGCCGCCGACAAACCACTCCAGTTCCAGGTCATCGAGCGTCTTGAAGAAGTTCTCGTTATATATCTCGAAGCGTCCTTCCTTGAGTCCTTTGTCCGTTACCCATACGTTCTGATAGTAGTAGCGCACCTCATAGGCATGTGGGTTCAGCCGACGGTCAGGGGCAATGATGCCATTGCAGTTGAAGTTGTGGTCAGAGGCAGGATAGCGACCATAGTCACCGCCATAGGTGAATATCTCCTTACCTGTTATCTTGCTCTTGTCGCGCAAGCCCTGGTCTACGAAGTCCCAGATGTAGCCACCCTGATACTTGGCATTCTTGCGGATAATGTCCCAATACTCCTTGAAGCCACCTATCGAGTTACCCATGGCGTGAGCATACTCACACTGTATCAGCGGACGGGGATTGTCTGTCTTGGCATATTTTTCACAGTCCTCATAGCCCATGTACATCGGACAGAAGATGTCTGTCTTCCCCCAATGTCCAGCCTGCTCATACTGCACAGGACGTGTGGTGTCGTAAGCCTTGATCCAGTCGTACACCTTTTCGAAGTTAGGGCCGTAGCCAGCTTCGTTACCCATCGACCACACAATGATGCTGGGATGGTTCTTGAAGGACTTTACATTAGCCTGGTTGCGCTCCATGTGCATCAGCTCAAAATCCTTGTTCTTGGCCAGCGTCTTGTCACCATAACCCATACCGTGGCTCTCCAGATTAGCCTCGGCAGTGAGGTAGATGCCATACTCGTCGCACAGGTCATACCAGCGAGGATCGTCCGGATAGTGACTTGTACGAACCGCATTGATGTTCAGCTGCTTCATGATTCTGATGTCCTGAATCATGCGCTCTACTGGGACAATATAGCCGCCGTCTGGATCCAGCTCATGGCGGTCGGCGCCCTTGATGAGGATGGGCTGACCATTAACGAGCAACTGTCCTCCTTTGATTTCGATATGACGAAAGCCTACCCGCTGGCGTACCACCTCCAATACCTTGTCGCCTTTCTTCAGGGTGACGGTCAGATGATAGAGGTTGGGCACTTCGGCAGACCAAGGCTTGACGGCATCCAGGCTGACTTCGTTGCCCTGATTGTCTTCCAGGCGCTGCTCAACGGAAGTACCCTTAGGAGCTGTCACGTCAACCTGCAGCACGCCCTTGCCGTCCACATAGTCCTGTGTTATGGTCAAGTCCTCGATGTGTTGCTTGGGACGGGCACAGAGATACACCTCACGGGCAATACCCGTAAAGCGCCAGAAGTCCTGGTCCTCCAGATAGGAGCCGTCGCACCAGCGCATCACCTGCATGGCAATCAGATTCTTGCCAGCCTTCAGATACTTGGTGATGTTAAACTCAGCGGCCACCTTGGAATCTTCTGAGTAGCCTACATACTTGCCGTTGACCCACACCTTCAAGTTGCTGGTGGCAGAACCTACATAGAAGTAGACCTCCTGTCCTTTCCAGTCCTGAGGCAGTTCAAACTCGCGGCGGTAGGAACCCGTATAATTGTTGGTCTCGCCAATAAATGGCGGGTTGCTCTTGAACGTGGTACCCCACGCATAGCCAATGTTCTTGTAAATCTTGTCGCCGTAGCCCTCTATCTCGAAGAGTCCGGGAACAGGGAAATCTACCCATTTTGAGTCGTCATACTTCAGCGCGAAGAAGCCCTGTGGAGCATCTTGATGGTTCTTGACGAAGTTAAACTTCCACATACCCTCCATGGACAGGTAGCGGTCCGACTGTTTCTTGTCGCCCTTGGCAGCTTTCTCCGCATTCTCAAAAGCAAAGAAATTGGCGTGGCGAGCCACACGGTTCTGTTGATTAATCTGTGGGTTGCACCATTCCGGTGCATGGTCTGCCATTGCTGGCGCAGCACTTAGCATCAGTACTGCCGTTGTCAGTAATAGATAGTTCTTCATTGTTATTAATTGAAAAGGAAGGAGGCACCATTGCCTCCCTCCTATGTTGTTTGTTATGCTGTAATGTTACAGATTCAGGCTCTTCTTGATGGCCTCAATCTTCTGCTCAGCGGCCTTCATGCAGCGCTCGTAGTCGGCAGCGCTCTTGAAGGAAGGATCCTTGACCTCAGTATAGAACTTAATCTTAGGCTCTGTACCGGAAGGACGAACACTTACCTTGGTGCCATCCTCGCAGAACCACTGCAGCACGTTGCTCGTTGCGGGCATGTCAATCTTGCTCTTGTTGCCCTGAGCGTCCGTGCTCTCCAGCGACTGGAAGTCCTTAGAGAGGCAAATCTTGGAACCACCCAAATCCTTAGGAGGATTGTTGCGGTAGTCAATCATCATCTGCTTAATCTCGTCAGCACCGGTCTTACCAGGACGAACCACATTGATGGTTACCTCACGAGAGAAGCCATACTCCTTATAGATGTTCATCAGCAGGTCGTAGAGCGTCATACCGTTATCGCGAGCCCATGCTGCAATCTCGCAAATCAAGCAGATAGATGCGGGAGAGTCCTTGTCGCGTACCTTATCAAATGGCAGGAAACCAAACGACTCCTCACCTCCACCGATATACTTCTTCTTGCCTTCGTTGACGCGAATTTCGTTGGCAATCCACTTGAAACCAGTATAGCAGTCC
>Ga0247608_10008701_pt1 | contig 10194 bp, 8 predicted proteins | sample 176DNAGHGlowgp2_FD_193490 | JGI IMG/M metagenome (GOLD analysis project Ga0247608, IMG submission 193490) | Sheep rumen microbial communities from Palmerston North, Manawatu-Wanganui, New Zealand - 1766 DNA GHGlow gp2 | ecosystem: Host-associated > Mammals > Digestive system > Stomach > Rumen ... | reverse complement strand
ATCAATGAAACAATTGATTAACAAAATATTATAAATTCAAGTTCTGAAGTGTTTACCACTTCAGAACTTGAAGATTAGAGGTTAGTGGTCAGAGGTTAGTGAAGAAAATTTTTCAAATTTTATTGTTCGCTGGCGATGAATCGTGCATCCCTAATCTCTAATCCCTAATCCGTAATCCTCAAGTTTTTAAAGTGGCACAGCTACTTTAAAAACTTGAATGATAAATATTGTCCTTCTTGTCTTCAACACGATTGTCAGACGACGCTTCTACATTGCCCAGATCAACAAGCCAGCGCAGATAATGACACCAGTCACAAGTAGATCGATAAGACAATAGCCCATGATATCCTTGGCGTCAAGGCGAGCTATTGCCAAGGCCGGTAGTGCCCAAAATGGTTGAATGAGATTGGTCCATGCGTCTCCCCAAGCAATGGCCATACCGGTCAAACCGTGATCCACACCAAGGTTGGCACCGGCGGTGAACATGATCGGAGCTTGCACGGCCCAATGGCCGCCGCCGCTGGGCACAAACATGTTGAGCACTGCAGCACACAGGAAGGTGAGCAACGGATAGGTGACGGGATTGCTGATCTGGATGCAGGCTTCGGCCATGACACCTCCCAGACTGATGCCGCTCTCACCGATGCCTGTAATGATGCCCATGATGCCGGCATAGAAGGGGAACTGCAAGATGATGCCTGCGGCTCCGGTGGTCGCCTTCCCAAAGGCATGCACATAGTCCACCGGTGTGGAGTGCAGCATGAGTCCCAGCGCAAGGAATATCATGATGACTCCGCCAAGGTCCAATCCGGCACCACGCACGCCAAGGTGAATCACAAGATAGGCCGCGAGCATCAGCGCCACGAGCCACGAGAGCAATTTGCTATGCTCGAGCCGCTGCGCGGGTGTCTTGGCCGACGCCGTGTTGATGACGGCCACGGTGTGATCATCATCCTTCAAGAGTGCGGGGTCGATGGTGAAGATGCCTTGCTTGGGGTGCATCAAGGTGTTAGCGACGGTGATGCCGACGATGACAAGCAATACCGTCAGCAGATTGTGCCAGTCAAGGATGGTGCGGGCCAGGGGCACAGGATCGGTCAGCGCACCATTGGTGGCCAGTGCAAGAGCCTCGCCGGGGGTGGCCATAGTGAGGGGTATGGAGCCTGAGATGCCGGCGTGCCACACGACAAAGCCACTGTAGGCCGATGCGATGAGCAGACGGTAGTCGACATCTGAACGCTGCCGAGCGATCGCCTTAGCAAACACGACGCCCACGATGAGGCCAAAGCCCCAGTTGAGCCAGCAGGCTATTGCCGACACGACGGTCACAAGGGCTATGGCAGCAGGAGCACTCTGCGGCAAGCGTGCCAGTGCGTCGATAGCACGTTTGACAACGGGAGCCGCAGCCAGGGTCGATCCACACACAAGAACCAGCGCCATCTGCATGGCAAACGCCAGCAGATTCCATACGCCCCCACCCCAGTGCTCTACCACCTCGAGGGGTGTCTGGTGACACAATGGCATCGCCACCAGCGCAGCCACAAAGGTGAGCAGAATGGCAAAAATAAAAGGCTCGGGCAACCAACGTTGCACTAATCGCACGCAGAATTTGATCATTGTCTTAGTTTTTAGAATGAGGCCACAAAAGTAACACTTATTTCCCAAACTATACCCAGTTCAACTATGGTTTCTGGGGCTGCCGCACATTAATTTGTTGTGGAACAGACAGTATCAAAACCAAGTATTCTGCTTTATAATCGGCCTAACGGTCTAAATATTAACTAAATATTAACTGAATATTAATATAAAAATTAAGCAAAAAATGACATTTTATTCAATAATAATCATGTAAATTATTCGAGCGAAGCTCGACCTTCTTTTCGTTGAAACATTCAATACCATCGGCAATGTCAACTTTGTCAATGAAGCATCATCCTTCTATATGGCTCGGAGCCTTTATAAGGCCGAAGTTCAAGACAGGCTAAAAGAGAATCTGACAAAGAACCCGATATTGCACTCGATTCAATCGCTGATGAATATCAATTTCCCCAATTACGTGTACGAGAACTGGGTATACCTTGAGGACATGAAGAATCTGCGTGACAGGTGTGCCAAATTGATGAAAGTGAATGAACAAGAACTGAGCAAGTTCGCCAAGCGGCAACACTACGACAGCATGAGTCACGACAAGGAAGCCCAAAGCATCGAGATGCTCAATGAGCTTGACAGTTGCAATACTGTACTTAATCAGGCAAAAAAGAGACTCAAGAACTAATCCAAGCTCCTTTTTTTAATGACAACAACTTATCTACCAGGCGAAATAAAGCACCAAAACCAAGTATCATCTACTTGATATTTAGTGCTTTATACCCTTTGAGCGGTAGACGGGACTCGAACCCGCGGCCCTCAGCTTGGGAAGCTGATGCTCTACCAACTGAGCTACTACCGCATTCCTTATCTGTTTCTTGCCGCCGCCGATGGGGGGCGGCCTTCTTTATCTCTTTCAGGCGTCGGCGTGATTGATGACGTCGGTGACGCTGTCTCCATCCTGTGTCACATAGTAACGGATGGTCAAAGTGTCGTTGATTGCCCACGATGCGCGATGCTCACTGTCAAGGTCGGGATAGCTGAACTCAACGGTGTCATCACCAAGCTTGAGATAAACGCTGTTCATCGCTCCGTCGATGGCAACGCCGGTGACCTCGATTGGTGCTGCCGCTACAGAATCGATTTCTTGCCCGACACTATCCACGTCATCGCTTGCTGACTGGGACTGGCCAATACAGGACATTAATGACAGGGCAACGGAAGTCCCGATGACTAAAAACACTTTTTTCATGTCCTTATTTATAATGCGTTTATTTTATGGGTACAAAAGTAGTGCATTTTTATCAATGTGACAAGTGTATGGGTGATTTTTTGTCCATTGAGTGTTGTCTTGCTTTTGTTTTCAGAACTTGTAATTATCGGTATCGAGGTTGTCGAGTTCCTCAAATTCTGAGATCTCGTCCTCGTTGTACTCCTCGTCGCCGTAGAATTCGCTGCGGTCGATTGCCTCGATGTTGTTGGCATCGGGGATCTTGGGGATGGTAATGAAGTCTGAGATGTCAACACTCTCGACAGGTGGTGTTCCTATCTTGCGCTCGCACAGGGGGTCATGCAGTGACTTGCCGGGGACGACTTCCTTGAGCTTGACCTTGAAAAAACGCTCTGTCATATAGTCAAACACGAACTTCATTCTTTGTCCCTCGTCCTCGAGCAGTTCATCGAGTTGGGTGTCATCCATAATCCAGATGTCCTCGTCGCTGTCGCTCCCCATGTCCATGCATGTCACTTCTTTTTCCTTGTTCCACTCGTCATCGCAGATGTAGAAGGAGTCCATCTGATCCTTGCTGAAGCCTGCTGATTCCAGGATGGTGTTGCGAAGCTGCATGAATGTTGCCGTTGAGTCGATGGCAATCTGTAATTTGAAATTCTCGGCCTCGTCCGAGACTATGACAAATCGGTAAATCATATTGGTGTACTCTAATAGATATTTTTGATGTTGCGAAATTACTAATACATTTTTATCGCACAAATGTTTTTAGGTTTTTTTTTCTTGAATGAGCACAAAATGGTGCCGTCATAGTATATAGAAAGCCAAAACCACGCCACTTGTGTAGCATGGTTTCGCATTATAAATTGTCATGAATGAACTTGCGTGTCAGGGAACGAGGCCGTAGGAGCGGAAGACTTTTTGTATTTTCTCCAATGCAAAAGCGACCTGCTCATGGGTATGTGTTGCCATGAGGCTGAAGCGGATGAGCGTATCGTTGGGAGCGACGGCCGGCGAGACGACCGGGTTAACAAAGATGCCCTCGTCCAAGAGGTCACGGGTGATGGCAAAGGTCTTGTTATTGTCGCGGACGAACAGTGGGATGATGGGGGTCTCGGTGTGTCCGATTTCAAAGCCCATTTCCCTGAAGCCCTGCAGAGCCTCATTGGTGATTTTCCAGAGGTGCTCTTGACGTTCGGGTTCGGCAATGAGGATATCTACTGCCTTCATCGCAGCTGCCGTTGAGGCCGGAGTGATGCTTGCAGTAAAGATATAGCTGCGGGAGTGGTGTCGCAGGTAGTTGGTGATGATCTTATCGGTCGCGATAAATCCACCAAGAGATGCGAAGGACTTGGAGAATGTGCCCATAATGAGATCCACCTCGTCACGCAGTCCAAAGTGGTCGCACACGCCGCGGCCGCCCTCGCCAAAGACGCCGATGCCATGGGCCTCATCGACCATGATGCTGGCGTTGTACTTGTGTGCCAGGTCGACGATATCGGGGAGCTTGCACACGTCTCCCTCCATCGAGAAGACGCCATCGGTGACAATGAGTTTGACACGGTCGGGCTCGCACTTCTTGAGCTGGTTCTCAAGTGAGGCCATGTCGTTGTGCTTGTACTTCAACGAGTTGGAGAATGACAATCGACGTCCCTCGATAATCGAGGCATGATCCTGCTCGTCCCACAGGATGTAGTCTTCACGTCCTGTGAGTGCCGAGATCACACCCAAGTTAACGCCAAAGCCTGTGCTGTAGATCATTGCGTCCTCCTTGCCCTCATAGTCGGCAAGCTTGCGCTCCAATTCCTTGTGAAGGTCAAGCGTTCCGTTGAGGAATGGCGAACCGGCACAACCGGTTCCGTATTTTTGGGTGGCCTCGATGGCTGCTTGCTTGATGCGCTCGTCATTGACCAGTCCTGAGTAGCAGTTGGAACCGAACATGAGCACCTTTTTGCCATTCATGATGACCTCGGTGTCCTGTTCGCTCGAGATGGCGCGAAAGTAGGGATAGATACCTGCAGCTTTTGCTTTCTGCGGTTCATCATATTGCGCTAACTTACTCTGTAATAGGTTCATATAAAAATTCTCTGTATTCTTGTTTTGTCGTCAAAGGCTTGAGCTTTCCACGACATTACTTGATAATTGGCTGCAAATATATAAAAATAATCTATAACGAAATGTTAAAATGACGTCAAAATGCGCCAAATTGACAAAATTGCTTGCGTCTAAAGCATTGTCACACATGCGATAGCGCCCTGTTAATAATTTTTAAATTGGTGAAAACAATAGTACTCGCACCTTCATCAGCTATGGTCAATATCATCCAGTTCAATCTCTGAATTGTTCATCAGGTCGTAGTCGGAGAATTCCCTGCCGTCAAAGTCTCCGTCGTCCAATAGGAGCAGATCCTGGTTCAGACAACTTGAACACATTAATGTAAACCCCGCTATGACAAGGGCCGTCATCGCACATTTCATTATCTTTTTCATTACTCTCTTGGTTATGTACATAATCATGTGCAAAAATAACTAAAATTCAGTACCATGCACTATTTTTCGAGAAAAAAATACTAATTTAGCGCATTAAAACGACAAAAATCATCATCAAAATGGACCTTTTTGAGCAGCGAATCAAGGAATTGCGGGAGATCATCAACCGCCATAACCACAATTACTATGTGTTGAATGCGCCAACGGTGAGTGACCAGGAATTTGACGCGCTGCTGCGCGAGCTTCAAGACCTGGAGCGCGACTATCCTCAATATCAGGATCCGTTGTCACCCACCCAGCGTGTGGGCAGTGACATCAGCAAGGGTTTCACCCAAGTGCGCCACGAGCGTCCCATGATGTCATTATCCAACAGCTACAACATCGAAGAGGTTCAAGACTTCCTGCGCCGTGCCCAGGACGGCCTGGGCGGCGAGCCCAGCGAGATTGTGGGCGAGATGAAATATGACGGCACATCCATCTCGGTGACCTACGAGCACGGCCGTCTGGTGCGTGCGGTAACGCGAGGCGACGGAGTGCAAGGCGACGATGTCACGGCCAATGTGATCACCATCAAGTCGGTGCCCCTTGAGATATCGGGGTTCCTTGACTTGCCCGAGAAGTTTGAAGTCAGGGGTGAGATCCTGTTGCCATGGAAGAGCTTTGAGCGGCTCAACGAGGAGCGCGAGTTCAACGAGGAGCCCCTGTTTGCCAATCCCCGCAATGCAGCCGCCGGCACATTGAAGTTACAGAACAGTGCCGAGGTGGCCCGTCGAGGCTTGGATGCCGTGTTCTACTTCCTGCTGGGAGACAATCTCCCCTTTGAGACCCACTATGAGAGCATCATGGCCCTGAAACGATGGGGTTTCAAGACTGGTGAAATGTCCATATTGCCCAGCATCGATGCTGTGAAGGACTTCATCGGCCACTGGGATGTAGAACGCAAGAAACTGCCCGTTGCCACCGATGGGCTCGTGTTCAAGATCAACTCCCTGCGTCAACAGCTCAACCTGGGCGCGACGGCCAAGTCGCCCCGCTGGGCCATCGCCTACAAGTTTGCACCCGAGCGAGAATGCACCAAACTGCAGTATGTATCCTTTGAGGTGGGCCGCACGGGCGTCATCACACCAGTTGCCAACCTTGATCCCGTGCTGCTGAGCGGCACCATCGTCAAGCGTGCGTCACTGCACAATGCCGACATCATCGAGCAGCTGGACATCCATGACGGCGACATGCTCTATGTTGAGAAGGGAGGCGAAATCATACCCAAGATTGTGGGCATTGACGAGAAACGCCGTGTGCCAGGCAGCCAGCCCATCGCCTTTGTGACCGAGTGCCCGTCGTGCGGCACCCCGTTGAAGCGCATTGAGGGCGAGGCCGCCTGGGTGTGCCCCAACAAGTGGGGCTGCGGGCCGCAAATCTGCGGGCGCATCGAGCATTTTGTGGGACGCCACGCGATGGACATCGACGGCATTGGAGAGGAGGTGGCCGTCATCCTCAACAAGAGCGGGCTGGTTAATGATGTGGCCGACCTGTATGACCTCACTCAGGACAAACTGGTTGCGCTCGACCGATTCCAGGAAAAGAGTGCCCAGCGCATCCTGCGAGGCATTGAGGCCAGCAGACAGGTACCCTTTGCCCGGGTCATCTTTGCCCTGTCCATCCCCTTTGTCGGCGAGACAACAGGCAAGGTGCTTGCCCGCCACACCCGCGACATCGACACCTTGATGAGCCTGCCTGCCGAGCAACTGGCCGCCATCCCTGAGATAGGTCCCAAGATAGCACAGTCGATCGTCGACTTCTTTGCCGAGGGCCGCAACCGTGTCATCGTCGATCGGTTGCGCGCTGCAGGGCTGCAAATGGCGTTGACAGAAGAGGAAACTGCCGGCCAAACCGACAAACTGCAGGGAAAGAAAGTAGTGATCAGCGGCGTGTTTGCCAAGCATTCCCGCGAGGAATACAAGGCGATGATCGAGCAGAACGGCGGCAAGAACGTGAGCAGCATCTCGAGTGCCACCAGTTTTATCCTTGCAGGTGAGAATATGGGTCCAGCCAAGTTAGAGAAAGCCCGCAAACTGGGCATCGACATCATCAACGAGGACCAGTTCCTGGAAATGATTGGATAATCGCATGACACGAATACTGAATTTCATGATTATGGCAATGCTTGCCTGCTGCATGACGGCCCAAAACAATGGTGTTGAGCCCTTTGTGAACAGGGTACTGGAACAGTATCCCAAGGCTCGGCTGCTCGACATTTACAAGTCATGTTTCCAGGATTTCATGGGTGCCGAGCACCTGGTTGCCGACACGGCCACCGTTTGGGCCTATTTAGAGCATGAGCTGACCACGACCGATGTCAATGACCTAATGCCATGGTACCATGAGCCCTGCGGCATGAACGGGAATTATGTCCGGGTGAGCCTGCGTGCCGTGATCGAAGGGAAGATCAGTGCCCAGACCCTACTCAAGGCCTTTATCGCCAGTGCCAATGTCGCCACACGCCCCACCGCTCAGGAATGGGCAGCACAGTGGCATGCCATGATGCCCATTATCGATCAAATGAAGCTCGGCTTGCCATACTATGAAGAAGACAAGGCATTTATCGAAGGGGTGCTGGAGCAGGGGAAGTATGCCATCAGTCATTCGCCCGACTACCGCGATGCCTATTCGCCCCACTATCGCATTGTGGCACGTGACATCTTTGAGCAAGAGATCAAGCCCACATTGCCTTGACGAGCTCTGGAGGTCTCAATCAAAACCAAGTACTCAGGTCTATTGTCGGCCTTGCGGCCGCAAAGTTAGGGCTTATTTTTTCGAGCGATGCTCGATAAATGCCACCGGTCGGCAATGATGATACAGCCCGACCGAGGAACCTCGAGTTATCATCTTGTACTATGAGATCAGTCCCCAGTTAGTCTGTTTGTTGAAAATTTCCTTGATGTGGGCAGCCATCTTGAGGCCCCAGGGCGTGTCCATCTTGGGGTCTGTGCGCAGGTAATCCTCGGCGGCGTTGCGCGCCATCTGGATGATTTGGCCGTCTTGGGCCAGGTTGGCGATGTGCAGGTTAAAGGCGATTCCACTCTGCTGTGTGCCTTCCATGTCACCAGGACCGCGCAGCTTCATGTCCTCCTCGGCCACAACAAAGCCGTCGTTGGTCTGCGTCATCACCTGCAGGCGGTGACGCGTGTCGCGGCTCAAGTCGCTGCGGGCCATGAGGATGCAGTAGCTCTGGTCGGCACCGCGTCCTACCCTGCCCCGCAGCTGGTGCAGCTGCGACAGGCCAAACCGCTCGGCGTCCTCGATAACCATAACCGACGCATTGGGCACATTCACGCCCACCTCGATGACAGTGGTGGCCACAAGAACGTGAGCCTTGCCTGAGGCAAAAAGCATCATCTGGTGGTCTTTCTCGGCAGGTTTCATGCGACCGTGCACCATCGCCACATTGTAGTGCGGGAACACGTCGCGCACCTGCTCGAACCCTTGCTCCAATGCATGCAGATCGAGTTTCTCGTTCTCCTCGATGAGGGGATAAACAATATAGGCCTGCCGCCCTTGCCGCAACTGTGAGCCCACAAACTGGTACATCTTGAATCGGTCGGGCTCATGTCTGAGCACGGTGGTCACGGGTTTGCGTCCAGGGGGCAACTCGTCGATGACCGACACGTCGAGGTCGCCATAGACTGTCATGGCCAGTGTGCGCGGGATGGGTGTCGCCGTCATGACCAGCACGTGTGGCGGTGCCATGCGGTTCTTGCTCCAGAGGCGGGCACGCTGAGCCACACCAAAGCGGTGTTGCTCATCGATGATGGCCAGGCCCAGATTGCGAAACTGCACCGTGTCCTCGATGAGGGCATGTGTACCGATGAGAATCTGCAACTCGCCGTTCATGAGCGCCTCGTGGATGACGGTGCGCTCCTTTTTCCGGGTCGATCCAGTCAACAATGCCACTTTCACACCTATCGCGCCGGCGAGCGGCTTGATTGTTTCCAAGTGCTGTCCAGCAAGGATCTCGGTAGGGGCCATGATGCATGCCTGGTAGCCGTTATCCAGTGCGATGAGGGCCGTCATGAAGGCGACAATGGTCTTGCCGCTGCCCACGTCACCCTGCAGCAGACGGTTCATCTGCTTGCCGCTGCCCATGTCGCGACGCATCTCGCGGATGACTCGTTTTTGTGCCCCCGTGAGAGGGAACTGCAGCACGTTGTTGTAAAAATCGTGAAAATAGGCCCCAACTCGGCCAAAAGTATGCCCCACCAGGCGCCGCGTACTGCCCTTGATGTAATGCAGGATATTGAGCTCAAGAAAAAAGAGTTCCTCAAACTTGAGTCTGAACTGTGCACGCTGCAAGGCCTGCTGGTCGGCAGGGATGTGGATGTTGCGCAGGGCCTCGCCCAGCGGCATGAGGTGATAGCGCTGCATCAGTTCGGGAGGCAATGTCTCATTGATGTGCTGCACAGCCGGCGTGTCAAGCAGCGTGAGCACCAGCTTGTGAATAGCCCGCGAGGTGAAGGAGCGGTTGCGCAGCACCTCGGTGAGATTATAGACACCGGTCAACCCTTGTGTGACATTCTCGACCGAGGCAACATCTACCTCGGGATGAACAATGTTCATGTGGTTGTTGAACATCGACGGCTTGCCAAACAGGACATACTGTGTGTTGGTGTTATAAGTCTTTTGAATCGACGCCACACGGTTGAACCACACAACCTCGATAGTGCCGGTGCCATCGGTGAACAGAGCCTGCAAACGGCGCTTACGCCCCTCGCCAGCCGTGTTGAACGTGAGAAAGCGCCCCTTGAGCTGGATGGCGGCTTCATCACCCCTCAATTCATTCACATGATTGATGATGCTGCGGTCAATGTAGCGAAAGGGGAAATAGTACAGCAA
>Ga0247608_10008699_pt1 | contig 10195 bp, 6 predicted proteins | sample 176DNAGHGlowgp2_FD_193490 | JGI IMG/M metagenome (GOLD analysis project Ga0247608, IMG submission 193490) | Sheep rumen microbial communities from Palmerston North, Manawatu-Wanganui, New Zealand - 1766 DNA GHGlow gp2 | ecosystem: Host-associated > Mammals > Digestive system > Stomach > Rumen ... | reverse complement strand
TCAGGGGACGGTTCTGACCCACTTTTGGTTGATACTGCAGATGTTATTCATTCCTTTCATTAATAAGTTTAATATGCGGGCAAAGATACAAAATTTATATTATAACTGCAAGTAAATGATAGTAAAATCTCTTCTATACTAATAAATAGCACTCTTTTTGGGGGCAGTCTCGGCAATTATTTGAGTGGGGCAAAGAACCGTCTTGACCCACTCTTGACCCACTAAGAACCTGACCCACTTGATCATTTACTTGCCTCATGAAGGAATGCATTATACACACTATCTGTGAAAGAGTCCATAGGTTGCATGTTCGGATAACTATAGAAAGCCTTTAAGCTCTTAGATGCGTCGCTATATGCAGGCTTATATCCGTATTGCTTGGCCATTACTATGGAATAAAACAGTAATTCGTGTGGGAACGCCGAAAAAGTGAAACTATCCCTCAGTTCTAAATACGACTGAAGATCTCCAATGCTTATGACCTTTAGCCTTAGGCTATCAGCATGACAAAGGGGAATTTCCTCAAACTCCTCTGGTTCCTTTAATATTTCAATAACCCCCCTCATGGTTATCCCTCCTCCCACACATAATACTGCCACAAGGATTGACATAAGACATCTAATCATTCTGCGCAACATTCTTCTTGTATTCATCTTTATAGAATTCAATTTTACCTGCAAATTCAATCATAGAGGCATTAGCTACATAATGCTCCTCATCATATATTGTGTCTGTTAGCATTCTATGAACAGTGTTAATTGCTATATAGTCACTATCATTAAACGCTATATACCATTCATAGGGGAAAAGGTCATACTTGTCTTTGTTATTGCATCCTTGATAATATAGAGCTTCCCAAATCTTCTCAATATTTTTGCGTGATGGGTTTTCAAGAAACTGAATTCTAACATCATCTCTTTCTTGAAAAATGTCAGGAAAATCCTGCAAATCTCGACACCGAAAATAGTCAACCAATTCAGGTGATACTATTCCCAAACCAACTAAAATAAAATATAAAGTTACTTTCTTCATGTTAGCAATTCATTAAAACAAATTGAGGAACCACTTTAATAAAGAGTTTTGATTAATTGAATAGTTGAAACCTCTCGACCCAGGTATGGCACTCCCTGGCTCACAGGGGGGCAGACCCCGTGTGCTTTGAACCGTTGTGCGAGTTCGAATCTAACTCAAAAAAATAAAAAGTCAAATACAGATTCAATACAGAATGTAACAACCATAATATTAGAGAGATTCGCCCACTTCCACCCAACACAATTAGCGCAAATAGAAACAGTCCGACAAACACACTAAATGTAAGGAATAATGCAAAAAGCAAAAAAACACATTTGCCACTTAACAAGTACCACAATGATATTATAATCACTGAGGAACTCGCAATCAACAGAAAATCATCAGCTCCTGCTGCAAATGTATGATAGATTTGGGCCATAGACATACCACAGAGTAGTGCTTGGACAAGAAAATAATATGTGATAATTCTTTTCATCTTCTTTTGTACAAATTTGTTCCTGGATTATTTGCTTTAATAAATGTAAATATGTTGCTAGGAAAATATGCTGTATTCTCTTCATATGAAAGCGTTTCCATATTATATATCTTAACAGATGTTTTAATTCCAACGCAATTTAATGCGTCTTGAACTGCATGACCACAGTGATTTCTTAAAAGACTGTATCCTTCATTAATTTTGTCCACGAACTTTTCTTTAATTGCTTTGTCTTGCTCAACTGATGTTGGCAGAACATATGCTTCACTATACCCATATCCATTGATTTCACCTCTTTCCATTCGTTTTTTGGGATGATCTTCATAGGTGTTATAATCACTATCAAGGAATTCTTGTGGACTTTTAAATGTTTTCTCGCCTAAGTTGTCATATGGACCGCCGCCAACCTTTCCATTAGTATTGTTGTAGTAAGGAGTGCCATTAAACGAAAAGTATTGCCACTGATTATTTTCATCTTGAATTAATAGTGCTATATGTTGACTAGCAAGACCATATCCCATATTCAAAACAGCGATACTGTCACCCTTAAGGTCTATCGCATTCACCGGATTATTCGCGCAGTATGCATACGGACTAAGGTGATAGTATTTTTCGGCCAACGGATCCTGCTGGGTGAACATCGGGAGTATCGGGTCGTACTGGCGTGCGCCGTAGTCGTAGAGGTCGAGGCCGTGCATGCGGTCGAGTTCCTTGCCGTTGTACTTGTAGGGCTGATAGTCGGAGGCTGTGCCCACGTCGGCGTACGGGCCGCCGAAGGGATAGTAGTGGGTGCGCTGATAGACGGCGGTGCCGTTGTTCACCACGCGGTTGTTGCCCAGGTGGTCCTTCACGAAGTAGCGGAACACGCCGCTCGTACCAGACGTCCTCATGAAATAGCCGTCGGGATAGAGAATCTTGCTCAACTCTGGGTTGTCAGCTGTGGCGTCAGTTCCTGTATAGATGAGGTCGCCCACATAGTCCGTCTGCGTCGTCGACGAGGCGGTGATGCTCAGTGTCGTGTTCAGCGGCACCACCACGTTGCCAGCAGCCGTCTGCCACTTCGCCCGCAGTTTCTGACCGTCAGGCGAATAGACATACTCTATGGTGTTGCCGTTGGTGAACTGAATACGGCGCGGATAGTTCAGGTTGTCGTACTCTATCATGGCGATGCCCTTGTTGGCGTCGGCCACTAATGAGCCGTTGCCGTCGTAGTAGTATTCCGTGCCTGAAGTTGACCCGTCGCGGAACTCCATCGCCCCGTAGACGGTCTGCAATGCGGCATCGTCCGAAATCTCTACGGGCCGGTTGCCGTCGAGGTGGATATGCAGATTGTCCACTTTGCCATATTCCCCGTCGCTCTTCTTTCCTCGACGCTGGAATCGCTTCATCATGCCGTTCAGCGAGTACTCCACCACCTTCTCGTTGTAGTCGTTGAGGTTGTCCGAGAAATCATTCTCCCCGTACACTGCCTCCGTAAGTCGGTTCAGCGCGTCGTAGGTGAACTTATACCCACGGTTGAAACCCTCGTTGCTCTGCTTCCATTGCTGCACGCTGATGTTGCCGTTGTAGCAGAGGGTGGCTCCGTAGGGCGCATCGGCATAGTACAGCCGCTCCTGAAAGGCCGTGGTGCCAAGGCTCTTCAGCCAGCCATGCACGTTGTGCTCACTTCGATTCTGCCCCCTTCTCAATAATCTGTTCCTCACCTTGATTCCAGTTGATAATAAATAATGTGTCAGCAATGCTGCTATTAAGGGTATTCTTTTTCATAACTATAACTACAGAATCATTGCATATAATATTATCTATGTTAATCCCATGCTCTTTTATATTAAAAATCTTGTTATCATTTCTATATACCTGTATATAATTATCTGACGTAGCATTCGTCAAAACTCTTTGCAAAATAATCACATTCTCATTATGTTCTACCTTATAGATTATTTCACTTTCAACACAAGATGATATAAAAAAAGTAGCTATTACTACAAAATACAGTTTTAATATCTTCATACTATTTATATTTATAACCTTGCTGAATCCAATATTGGTCTTTTGGATCGTCACCATATGGGGCTAACATGATATGTTCTCGAGATGTGCTTATGATACCAGATGGTGTCATTGTGGAAATCTCCATCAGTTTACCAACTATCCAATTGGGTGACGACGTACCACTATATATTTGATAATATCCCGCCCCTTTTAACGCAATTTGTTCAGGTATTCCATATGAATTAGCAACTACACCAAAATTATAATTTCCAACATCTTCAGCACTCATCAATGTATTTCCATATTGAAAATCGGTATCATGGATTCTTGCGTATTTCCATATACTTCCTTTTTTATTCTTCAAATCCCATTCTCCACCTGTTTTTACGTAATCTACAAATGTCTTAGGACTCTTTATCGCTTTTGCTTCTTTTGCATTCCTATCAAATACATTCCCTGCTATAATATCAATATTCACTTTTTCCCCAATTTCCCCAATTAGAGTATACTTACCATTATCCCTAATATAGACTTTCTTATCTTTTCCGATTACTTGTAAGTTTTCTCCATATTTATCGACTACTATACTATCTCCATGCAAATCCACATAATTCACCGGATTATTCGCACAGTATACATACGGACTAAGGTGATAGTACTTCTCCGCCAAGGGGTCTTGCTGGGTGAACATCGGGACTATTGGGTCGTACTGGCGTGCGCCGTAGTCGTAGAGGTCGAGGCCGTGCATGCGGTCGAGTTCCTTGCCGTTGTACTTGTAAGGCTGCAGGCTGCTGTTCGTGCCCTGGTCGGCGAAGAAGCCGCCGAAGGGATAGTAGTGCGTGATCTGCTCCACCGTGCCGCTCTGGCTGACCACGGCGCGGTTGTTGCCCAGGTGGTCCTGCGTGAAGTAGTGGAACACGGGTTGCGTTGTCGGCGTGACCGTGGCATAGCCACCTTCGAAAAGATATTTGCTCAGTGACACATTGGCGGAGGATGTGTTTGACGTTCCTGTATAGACGACGTTCCCGATGTAGTCCGTCCGCGTCGTGCTGCTGATCTGGCTGCTCGTCAGGTTCGTCGTCGTGTTCAGCGGCACCACGATGTTCCCCACTGCCGTCTGCCATGTAGCCCGCAATTTCTGGCCGTCGGGGGAATAGACATACTGAATGCGGTTGCCGTTGGTGAACTGCACCTCCTTCGGATGGTTCAGGTTGTCGTAGGTGATATGCGCTATCTGCTTGTTGGCATCCCACACCAATGAGCCGTTGTCGTCGTAACCGTACTGTGTCTCTGCCGAGCTGTGCGACTGGAACTCCATCGCCCCGTACATTGTCTGGTTGCCGGCATCCTCGATGATGCCGACTGGGCGGTTGCCGTCGAGGTGGATATGCAGGTTGTCCACCTTGCCATATATGCCGTCACTCTTCAGACCCCGACGCTGGAAACGCTTGATCATGCCGTTTGCGGAGTACTCAATGACCTTCTCGTTGTAGCGGTTCTGGTGCGTGTCGAAATTGTTGGCACCATAGACAGCCTCCGACAGCCGGTTCAGCGCATCGTAGGTAAACTTATAGCCTCGGTTCTGACCGTCGTTCGAGGCCTGCCATTTCTGGATGCTGATGTTGCCGTTGTAGCATTTTGTATTCGAGCAGTTCGCCTCGGTAAAGTCGTTATAGTAGAGCCACTCGTGGAAGCCGGGGCCATTGACCTCCTTCAGCCAGTTGTGCAGGTTGTAGGCATAGCTGACGGCCATGCTGCTACTGCCATTGCGGGTGTTCTTGATCACACGCCCCAGGTCGTCGTAGGTGTTAGCCCGGATGGTTTTCTGCACTGCCGTGGCGGTGCCACGCTTCAGCGAGAGCGTAGTGTTGCTCAGGAGTCCCGTCGTCGGATTGTAGTTGTTCGTTGTAGTCGATGTCAATGTCGGTGTGGCAGACGTGCTCGTGCCGGGATAGTCCGTTTGTACAGTCTGGTACACATCGCCCCAGTATTTGTAGGAAGTTGTGGTTGTGGTCAGGCGGCTGCCAAGCGAGATACTACGTGTCTGTATCGGCCTGCTCTTGTAGTCGTAATAGATGGCATCCGTCAGCGTGGTGCCGTCGCTGGCCTTGCGGATAAGACCTGTCAGCAGTCCTGTAGTAGAAACTGATGAAGAAGTGCTGACAACAGAGTTGCAGAAACGGATGAAATTATAACTATCGTAATAGTTTACGGTCTCAATTGTTATCGTCCCGCTGATGTCTGATACTCTGCCGAGCGTATAACCCGTATTCTGGAAACCTGATTCTGAAGTATTATAGGTCGCCGTGTTCACGGCCTCGCCGCGCCAGCAGCCGGTGCAGGTGCCCTGGATGCAGAGCCGCCCGTATTTGTCGTAGAGGTAGAAGCGGTAGAGCCCTCTTGTGCGCAGCGTGGCGTCCTGCATAAACTTCATGCGCCCCGCTGTGTCGTACCAGTACTGTACCACGTCGCACTGGGGCAGAATCTTCTTTGCCAGCCGTCCTTTCTCGTCGAATCGGTACTCGTAGCCGTAGGTGTCCTTATAGCCCGACTCCTGATACTGGGGGGAGAGCACGAAGCGCTGCTGGTCGAGGTCGTCATATACATAATAGGTGTCGTTATTTGTCCCCCGTCGCTCCAGCACCTTGCGCCCCCGCTTGTCGGTGAACACGGTCAGCGACTTACCATCCTCGTCGGTGGTCTTTTCGCCATAGAGTGTGTTGGCGGCATAGTAGCCGTTCTTGATGAGCGAACTGCCATCGAGGGCTGCGGAATAGCGCTTCACGCTGTTGGCCGCATTGGTGATGTATTCTTTGGTGATGCCTTTACCCGCACTGTGCCATGCGTCGCCTGCCGTCTGGATGAACACCGGGCGGTCGAGGGCATCGTAGGTCGTTACGGAGTAGGCATGTTCATCAGGATAGGGATTGTCCGTCAGTCCTTGGATGGACGATCGGTAGATGAGGGATGGATCGCCGACAGCGGGCAGCCACTGCTGCGAGACGCGTCCCTTCTGGTCGTAAGTCTGCATCGTGTAGACGTATTTGCCTGCTATGTCCGTGGCCGTCTCAATGGGACGTCCCAGGCCGTCGTAGTACTGGCGTGTGATCTTGCCCGCCGTGCTGCTCAGCATATCCTTTGTCTGCACGAAGTTCGTACCGTCGTTGCTACCTGTGTATGGACGGGCATACTGGTAGCTGAACTGCTGCAGAGGCCCGCTATTGTCGCGGATGGCCGACAGTTTGCCGTCGGTGCCGTAGTCATAGTAGGTGGTATATCCGTTCTCTGCCGTGATGGCTGACACGCCGAAGAGGGGCTTATAATTATAGGTGGTTGTCAACACATCCGATGGCAGCAGGTTGCGCAGTTCCAACAGACGGGTGGAGACGGTTTCCGGACTGACTGCACTTTCTACCTGTCCTATCTTGTTGGAAGTGGATGAAAAAGCACTCAGTTCGGCGAAAGTCTTTCCTGAGATCCTTGCCACGGGATACGCCCCATTGAAGCTCCATATCAGTGCAGTCTTGTCCGTCTGGTTCTCAATGATAGTGCGCGGGTTCCCATGGGTGTTATAGTCGCACAACTGCAGTTTCTCAAACATGCTGCCGCCATGCCGTTGCTCATACTGCTTATAGGGATAGAACCATCCATTGTGTGCCAAGTATAGCGTGGAGTCCATCTTCAGAAAGGTATCGCCTGCATATTGTCTTGATGATACCACCTGGTCGGCATAGTTCTTAATATACATACTGTCACAGATGGTGCTGGTACATTCAAAGGGATACACGTTAATAGTCTTGAAAACTTTTCCGTCGCTGTTGGTCGATGTCACAGTCTTCGGGCTAAGAGTCCTGAGCAACTGGTCATAAGTATATGTCTCCGTCGTTGTGATGTCCAACTCTGAGTCCGTCACAGTCTTTGTGACGAGAGAGAACGTCTTGGAGTGTCCTGTAAGGTTTCGGAATAGTATATAGTCGCTTTGAACGTGATAAGGACTCAGTGGGATGCTTGTCCCGTTGACGAAACTCGCTGTTATGACGGAAACAATCTTGGTTCCCAAGGAGAAATTCTTTACACTATCAGTATTATATGTATATGTCTCATAATACTTCGCACTGGTAGTATTCGTGTTATAAACTACTTTTTGAAGCAGCAGGGGGGTGTAGCTCCCTTCGTCATTGATTGCTGGAGGCAAAAGCCCTACATAACTTCCTATTGTAGGCGACGTATGACCGTCATAGTCATATAGCCGGCCCATAGAATAATCGTATCGCGTCTTTCCTATAAGCCTCGAGCCATCGTAATCTTTTTCGTAGACAGTCGGGAAGAAAACTGGGCTGCCTCCACAGTTGCTGAGAGGTATGAGGGGGTCTGATGTACATGATATGTAATTACAGATAGTAGTGTGATCTATCGTAGCATCAAAATAATTATGATATGACCTGTACGACATCATGTTCTCTATGGGCTCGTGGGTGGCTCGCCCGCCGGAATACTCATATTCTTTCTTCGTCAGGGTATCATTATCAGCTGACAGATTGCAGATCATCTTGACATGAAGCCCTCCGATACTGGTGCCGGAACCATTTGCCGCATAGTCATAGTGGGTTCTCCCGCCTGTGGGGAGGCCGACGTCTGTCAGGATGCCCCGGGACATATAACTGAAATTGACTCCCCGATTAGCTGAATATTGAGTCATCTTTCCTACTGATATACCAGGCGTGAAATATTCTCCTAGGTTATTGTATGCTTGTTGTAACACATCTGCCGGTATGTGATACGTCGTGTTTCTGCCATTGTAATATCCCCAGAAGTCGCTCACACAGTTCTCATATCTGTTACCGTCTGTATTGTAGTCCGGTAAATATCCACTTTCATTATATTGGAAAGTGTACGTACCCTCATCTGACAAGGAAATACTATCAAGCATCATCCGATAATTATAAGTGCTATATCCATAACTGCGTGAATTGCCGAGGGTAATAGTCTTCAAAGTCTCTTGGTCTTGATTTTTGACCAGGATTGAAGTTAGCCGTTCACTTGCTATATCGTTACGATTATTATCATACGAAAATTCTATCTTATTACCTTGCCATGATATCTGAGTGAGAAGTTTCTGCCTATAAAGATACTTTGTGCTACACTTTAAATGCTCATATCCTACCTTTTCCTCATTGGTTGCAAACGCATAAGGCTCCGAATTCTCATTGTTGAAAATGAATCTGCCAATTTTGGTAGTTTGAGAATAGGAATACTTAATGATATCCTGAGTTGCTGTCATGTAGGTGAAATTTATACTTCCCCACGGTGTCTTTATTTCCGTCAGATACCAGGCTCCGATATCTGTCATGTTCTCGTCATCTGCCACACCTGACAATTCTTGCTCCGTGAAATAATACTCTATCCCGTCAGTGTCGGTTATCATAAAGTAACTGTCAATCCCAGCATGAACTTCAATTAGCAAAGGTTGATAATTGAGAGGGTAAAATTCCCCATTTTCATGCGAATAGCGGAATACGCCCGATTTCTGTCCGAAACTATAGCTGTATCTATCAGACTGTGTGTCGCTGTCGTAGGTAAGCGAATGATTTATCAGGCTTTCAAGAACATCGACGTTCTGTCCATTTTTAGCTTGATTATACAATGCCTGGACATGGCTATAATCTCTGTAATAATAATTTTGAAAGCTTGTTTTTTCTCTCAGGTCCGGTGCCCCGCAGATGGTCCTGCTCACCGCGCCTCCGGCATTAAGCACCCAGCCGAGGCCGACGGTGGAGGCCACGTCGTCGACCTTGATGCCCGAGGCGTGGTAGGAGATGCTGATGGGCAGGGTATAATCGCCCAGCTTGATCTCATAGAGAGGGATGCTGATCTCGGGAATGCCCGTGGCCAGGCTCACGGGGTATTCGCCGTAGCGAGCCAGTGCCGCTGCCTGAGGTGAAGGCGGCAGGAATCGCTCCAAAGGTGTGTATTCGTTATCCCCAGCACTCCTCCTGGGGACATTAACCTGCCTCACAGTGTCTTTGGCCATGACAGAGTCCTGCGTCTGCGCCAGCATCCGCTGCGCATTCCCACCATAAGACAATATCAGCATTAGGCCCGTCATTCTCACAATCGCTTGATAACAGGGCAAAGATAGTGAAAATATTCTGATTTGCATAGCTTTATGGAAATTTTTAGTTATTTTTTACGGTTACTTTCTTCACAGAGCGGTTTGCGCCCTGTTGGCGTTCCTTCAGATAGATGCCGTTTCTGACGGTCTGCCCCTCTTTCAACTGCCTACCGTCGATACTATAGAGGCCATTGCTTTCTGGTGCATCCGATGAACTGGCTGCATCCTTGTCGGATGTCCTGCTCGTCATAAACTCTGTATCTGCCCAGTCTGTATTTCCTCTGTCTTTGTCCTGTCCGCCAGTCCCATTGGCGCGAGTCCTTGATTCCTCGTTTCCAGGATCGTAACTGATAGAGGCCAGTGCCGAGGGTGGGTAGTAGTAGGCTGCCTCTGCCAACACCTGCTCGCCGCTACCGTCACGTCTCACCCTCGTCTCCAGCACGGGGTAGCGGTAGCCCTCGGCATACCATCTGTAGATGTCCATCCTTACGAGAGCTGTATCAACGGCAATATGCAGGTCTATGCTGTCCTGCGTATAGGTGCTCAGGCTGTCCAGCAGTTCTATTGGCATCATCTCTGCCGCC
>Ga0247608_10008698_pt1 | contig 10197 bp, 4 predicted proteins | sample 176DNAGHGlowgp2_FD_193490 | JGI IMG/M metagenome (GOLD analysis project Ga0247608, IMG submission 193490) | Sheep rumen microbial communities from Palmerston North, Manawatu-Wanganui, New Zealand - 1766 DNA GHGlow gp2 | ecosystem: Host-associated > Mammals > Digestive system > Stomach > Rumen ... | reverse complement strand
TCCAGGGCATTGCCCTGTGCGCTGTTCAGCAGCTTCACCTTCTTTGAGGGCTGTATCAGCTTGGCTACCAGCTGTGCCGGGGTAGAGGAACAGGTAGACCAGGCCTCCATGGTGGCAGGCTTGCCATAGCCTTCACCGTCTTCAAACGAACGGTTGCGGATGAGTTCGGCATAGATGCCGCCGTCGGCAGCATGGTTGATGTCCTCAAAGAAGATGCCATAGTGCGTGGGGCTAATCTTAGGTCCCCGCTGTTGGGCGTCTACATCTATCACTACCTGGGCATGAGTGCCTACAGCTGCCATCAGACAGCCGGCTACTATGGTAAATGTTCTTTTCTTCATCTTGCAATTGGTATTATTTCATCAATCAGCCGTCAATTCCGGCCAGCCGTCAGGAGTCCACTCAATCTTGCGCTGTACAAGGATGGCAGCACCCTTATGAGCCACGCTATAGCCATGACTAATGTAGAAATCCTCACCGTTCATATGGTAGGCAGCACAATGGCCAATGGCCTCAAACTGCTGCTTGTCGCCCTCAATGACGAGCGTTCCCCCACCCTCGCGCATGTCTTCACCCGCGCGGTCCAGGTACGGACCGTCCACCGTCTTCGAACGACCTACGGCTACACGATAAGTACTCTTCGAACCCATACAGCAATAGTCCCAGGCAACAAAGAGATAGTACCAGCCTCCGTGCTTCATAATGAACGGAGCCTCAATGGCGTTGGTACCTGCATACTTGCTGGTAGGATTGGCCATACGGTTGTTGTTCTTCGGCGAATAGCGGCGGGCAATGGTGCGCGGCTTCTCGCCCTTGGCCACATGCATTGTGGTGTCAAGGCGTACCAGCTGTATACCGTCCCAGAACGACCCCCACACCAGCCACGGCTGGTCCTCGTCGTCAATGACGAAGTTAGGGTCTATGGCATTCCATTTGTCGCGTCCCTCGCGTGAAGTGACAATGCATCCCTCATCGGTCCATACAGGGAACGACAGCGAGCGGTTGCTGAGCAGCCCGATGGCCGACCCGTTCTTGCCGAAGGTGGAGCAGCTGTAGGCGAGCCACCAGCGTCCGTGCCACTTGATGACGTCCGGCGCCCACACATGACAGGTAAAGCCTGGCACCGAGTCGCGCGTCCACTCTGGCATCACCGTCATCACAGGCTGAGGCAGCACGGTCCACGTCTTGCGGTCTTTCGATGTCATGTGCTGAATGCCCAAACCCGTAGCAAAGATATGGTAAGTACTATCCTCGTAGGCCATCACGGGGTCGTGCACCATAGGCGTATCCGTCTGGAAAGCCTCGCGCGGAAAGTGGCGACGACCCTGCTGGGCGAAAATGGTGGTGCTCACAAGGAGCACCACCATTATTGTAAGATAACGTTTCATCTAATCCTGTGTATTAGTTACTTAATTGCTCACGCGGTAGCCCCAGATTGTAACACCCGTAGCGGCACACATCACCGTGAACGAAGGAGCCTTCTCGCTCTTAGGCTCAAGATACTGTTCTACCAGCACGCCCTTGTACACCTGTCCGTTGATGGTGACATTGAAGTACGACGTACCGTCCTTCTGCGACCACTTACCTGACACGGCACCAGAGATGTTGCCCGTGGCGTCGAGCACCACATCTACAGGCTTTGCATATTCCTTCTTGGTATGATCGAGACCATACTCGTGCGTCAGCATCTTGTACTTGCCAGGAACACTGCTCGTAGCCACATACTGCTTCGAACCCATCTTAGCCAGCTTCGTTACCTCACCCGTGTATTCAAATGGTGCTGCCACCAGCCAGCCGTCCTCGTTCTGGAACAACTGGTGTACACGTACCTCGTGACCCTCGCCCTTGCTCTGGAAACGCGTGTGGTAAATCAGATAGGCGCGGCCGTCCTCAGCAGCAATGGCCGAGTTATGCCCCTGTGAACGCTCCGAGTTGGCACCAACCGTCTTGTTGCCCCACTCGCCGTAGGCTCCGAAGATATTGGTACCACGGTTGCCGTCGTTGGCATCCTTACCGAAGTTCAGGTAATACTTATCTGCATACAAGGCTGTTGCATTCTTGCTGTCTACGTAAGGTCCGTCAGGATTCTTCGAACGGAACACGCGCATCTGGTAGCCACCTTTATTATAGTTGCCCGCAACACCACCGGCTTCCAAGCCACCATAGCTCATAAACAGGTAGTAGTAGCCATTAATGTACTCGATGTAGCTACCCTCGCCCGAAGCGTAGAAGCCACCGGCAATCTTCTTTCCGAAGTAAGGATCGACGGTAATGCTGTTGCCACTGCCAGTCAGCGTGTACTGCACGTCATAGTCACGCAGACCCGTCTCCTCGTCCAGCTCAAGCATGTAGATACCGCCGCTCCACGAACCGTACGACATCCACAGCTTGCCGCTCTCGTCGTAGAACACGCAAGGGTCAATACAGTTGGGGAATCGCTGACCATAGTTCCAGTTACCAATCTTGATGTTGTACCTGTCGGGCAGCGAGGCCTGTGTACCGATAACCAGTTCCAGGTCAGTATTCTTATAGGAAGTACCACTGTTGAAACCGCTTATGACCACCGGACCCTGATAGAAATACGGTCCCGTAATCTTAGAGGCCGTCAGCAGGACGATGCTCGAATACCAGTAATCACCGTTGACACTCATATACATGCACCACTTGCCCATCTTCTTGTTGTAGATGACGTCGGGGGCCCACAGGTTGCCGTCAATATTATAGGAAGCATTGCCACGCTTGGCCCAGGCTTGAGCGTCGAAGGCAGGGAAATCAACCTCTACGCCGCCCTTCTTCACCTTGGTCACAGCCGGAGTGGTAAACGCTACGTTGGGTCTTGCATCGCCGCTCGTATTGGTAGCAAAGGGAACGGTGAGAGTAGTCCACGACAGCAGGTTGTTCGACCAGGCACTGGCCCGGTGCGAGCCGAAGATATAGTATCTCTTGTTCTCAGAGTCGTACACAATGCTGGGGTCATGCACACTAACTGCCCTCAAGTCACTGGGACCCAGAGTCTGGGTCTCATCGTCGTCTCCGCCAGGAGTCGGCGTAGGCGTGGGAGTGGGCGTAGGTGTAGGAGTCGGGGTTACGGGGTCGCTACTATCATCGCCGCCACAGGCCGACAACATCAGGCCGGCAGCAAACAGGCACGACAGCAAAACTTTCATTTTGTTCTTCTTGTTCATTGCTTTTTATTGTTTTAGAGTAATTATCGTATTCTCTGCAAAGATACCACTTATTTCTGAAATGGCAAAGGAAAAGGCAAGGAAATCTGCCATACTAGCGATTTCCTTGCCCCTTTATAGTATCTTAACGCTTACTCGAATACAATGTGAGCACCTTCCATTGTGACGTAGAAGTTCACATCGCTTGCATCGACTGTAATGCCTGTGTAGGTCTGAGTGTATGTCTTACCATCGCTACCCAGTGTTACGGCCTTCACGTTGGCAGTGCCGTCGCCCTTGTTGGTGACCGACAGCGTAACCAGACCTTCGTTCATGGCCTCAAGCCAAGCAGCCCAGTCGGCATGGTCGCAAGCAGCGGTGCAAGTGCCATAGCCGTTACCCCAACCAAAGTTGTCGGCACGCAGCACGGCATACTCGCCGTCAGCACCCAGCGTCAGGTCTGCCTTACAAACCACTGCCAGATAGTTGTTCCAGTTGGCACCACCATTGGTGTAGTTGCGGAAACGGGTAGTAACCGTATGACCTGCAGGAACCTTGATAGGATCAGACTTCGCTCCGAAGAACGGAGTAGTGTTATCCTCGTTACCTAATACTCCATCGAACTCAAGGTGAGCCTTCTCCAGAGTCAGGCTGAAGTAGAAGTCGTTAGGATCGGCAACGGTGATACCCTTGTAGGTCTGGGTATAGATGTTAGCATCGCTACCCACGGTAACAGCCTCCACGTCGGCAGTACCGTCACCATTGTTGGTCACCTGTACAGTCACCTTACCGCCATTCATTGCTGCAAGCCAGGCGGCCCAGTCGCTATGGCTGCAAGTAGCGGTGCAAGTGCCATAGCCATTGCCCCAACCAAAGTTGTCGGCACGCAGCACGGCATACTCACCATCAGCACCCAGGCTCAGATCACCCTTGCTGAGCACAACGAGATAGTTCTCCCAGTTGCTGCCGCCTGCGGTGTAGTTGGTGAAGGTCGTAATGAAGGTCTCATTAGGAGCAATCTTCACCAGACCGCTACGGGCACCGAAGAACGGTGTTGAGTTGTCGGCAGCACCCAGAAGCGTGTACATCTTGTCTACCACCTCGAATTCAGCCGTACCGATGACAGGAGAGGGAGCACCCTCGCCCTTGTACGTCTTGCTATAGCCAGCCACCAGCATCTTCTTGCCTAATGAGTTCAGGTCGGGCACGGCCTGGAAGGTCAGGTCGGCAGCGGTCACGTCCATCGTCACACCCTGTTCGAACTCTACGGTAGCCGTCACGTTGGCAAAGGCCTCCTCGACGGTAGCGTAAGCATTCTGCAGAATCTTCTTGGGAACGCTCTTCAGCGTAAGCTTTAGCGGCAGCTTGTCGCCAGCCTCGGTGTATCCGCCGATAGGCTCGATGTTCGACTGCAGGAAGTTAATCTGAGAGCCTTCAGGAACGAAGAACACACGAATCTTATCGTTGCTTGCGTCAGCATTCAGGTTGGGCATGTCGGCAGACTGTGTATAGGTCTTGGTCACGGTACCGTTAGTCATTGTAACCACGAAACCAGCTTTTTCTCCTGTACGGTCAACGGTCACAACGACGCGTCCGCCCAGCTTGTCCACACCGGCATCCGTGTCGGTGCCGAAAGTCAGGTTACTCGTCACCAGGCTGCGGTCAATATAGTCGCCCCACTCCGAGTTGCCCGAGGGCTGGTTGTCGTAACGGATGGCACCATATTCCTTGTAGTTGGCAGCACCACGGTCCTCGTCGTTACAAAGTATCATGGCGTAGTTCTTGTACGTATTCGGCGCACTGGGATTGATGCTCAAGTTGAACACTCCGTGCCACTTCTGACCAGCAGGAATCTGATAGTACTTTGAGAAAGCAGCCCACCAACCGGTAGAGAAGTCGGCAGCACCTACAGAATAGACATCCTCGTGCATGCCTACCAGTTCCTCTTCGCCACTGCCTTGATTGGCATTCTTGATGGAGTCGGCCTTTGCAGCGACCCAGTCGGGCGAACCAACCTTATACAGGTCAGAGCCCTCACAGCTCGTCAGCGCCCACACACCCAGGGTGGCGAAGCAGAAGACAGAAGCTAATTTATTTAGATATCTCATAATATTTTCGATTTACTAATTTATTACTATATGAAAGCTTACTACTTAACCACTGGGTGAACAGTCCATCCCTTGCTTGAGAAGTAGGCAGCGTTGCTCCAGTTGTAGTTAGCCGAGTTACCCCTCAGATTCGGGTTATCATTCAGCGTAGTCTGGAAGATAGGCAGGAACTCATGACCGTCAACGTATGTATCGAAAGAGCTCTTGCTACGGGTAGCATAGTCAACAGGATCCTTCGGAGTGTAGGTGATGACACCGTTCTCGTAGTCAGCCTTGGTCCAGAAGTCGAAGGCACCATGCTCCTTCAGCTGCTGCAGACGGTCGGCGCTATAGAAGAATCCCCAGCGAATAAGGTCGAAGCCACGGCCGAACTCACAGCCGAACTCCTTCGGACGCTCTACGTTGGCAATCTGCTCGAACAGTTTGTCCTTAGAAGAGAAGTCAGACAGGCTGAGGTCTCTCAGCTGGGCACGGCGGCGAACCTGGTTAATCCACTCGATGGCCTGAGCCGTAGGACCGTTCACCTCGTTCTCACACTCTGCAGCGCGCAGCAGTACGTCAGAGTAGCGCATCATGCGCAGGTTGATACCGCAATGCAGACCCGTCACCACCTTGTCGTAGATACCTGTGCGCAGGTTAGTGTTCTTGGCGATAGGCAGACCACCGTAGTTATTGTTAGTCACCAGATAGTTATCAGCAGTCAGCTTAGTGGTATATGCCACATTACCATACTCGAAGTCTTCCCACTCAGGCTCGTATGTACCAACGGTCCAATAGAGGCGTGGGTCGAGACTACCTGAGGTAGTACGCTCAGCCTTGAACAGGTTGTAGAGCCAGGGCGAAACAGAGAGGTCAGCCCAGCCACCGCAGTCGCCAGGACCATAGTTACTCTCGATGGCGTGACCCTGTGTAGCGTTAGGACTGGTGTTCACCGGAGTCCACTCGTCGTCGGTACCCTGTGAACCATAGTCCAGGAACTGCACCTCGAACAGGCTCTCGTCATTATTCTCGTAGGCACTGCCCTCACGGAAGTTGTCGCCATAGTTCTCCATCAGCCTGTACTGGCCATACTGTCCGTTAATGATGGCCTTCAGCACGGTGAGAGCCTCACTGTACTTGTGACGCATCATCAGTGCACGGGCATAGTAGCCTGCAGCAGCACCAGAGGTAGCGCGGCCCTTGGCCCACTCACCACCAATAGTCTTCGCGGGGAGCAACTCCATAGCCTCTCTAAAATCAACCTCTACCAAATCCCACACACGGTCATACTGCGCATTGGGGTCGTAAGTACCATCAGCGGCAACATCATCAGCCTCCGTATTTGCAGCATAGAGTCCTTCCAGCGTAGAATACTGTTCGTAGTCTGTAATGATGGCGGGGTTCTGATAGTATCCAGCCAAGTTATAGTAAGACAAGCCACGCAGGAACAAGGCCTGACCTGCAATATGCTTCATCTGATCGGAAAGCGCCGAATAGTCCTGACCGACACGTGCGAGCACATAGTTGCAGACATTGATGGTATAGTACCACTCACGCCACGACCACATGTTAATTTCGTCGGTAGCAGGGTCGTTCAGGTCGTCGAACGGCATGTACCATACCTGCGAGGAGTTCCACACCTCGTCAGCACGGCATACATCGATATTGTATCCCACACGGGCGTATGAACCCTCCATACGGATGTGGTTGTAGCAAGCAATGACACTCTCCTCCAGGTCGGCAACGGTAGTACCGTAGGTAGCCGTAGTCTGCTGGTTGGGATTGGTCAGCTCCAGCTTATCGCTGCACGAAGTCAGCGCGCCAATGCCCAACATGAGGGCAAGCGAAATTTTATGTAATTTCATATTTCTTTCTCCTTAATTTGATTAGAACGACAAGTTAATACCGCACATGAAGCTGCGGGCACTGGGGAACGAGCAGAAGTTGTAGCCCGGGGTGAAGGTACCGCCGGCGAAGTCAACATTGTAACCCTTGTAGCCCGTGATGGTCAGGAGGTTCTGTGCAGAAACGTAAGCACGGACACCCGTGACGACACCCTTGAACCACTTGTCGGGGAAGTTGTAGCCCAGCTCTACGTTGGCAATCTTCCAGTAGGCAGCGTTCTGAATCTTACGGCTGCTGAACAAGTCGTTCCAAGCCAGCGTGGCACTGTTAGAATAGTAAGTACGGGGAACGCTGGAGAGATAGGTAGTACCATCCTCCGACCAGCGGTTGGCATCGAGCATAGCCACGTCCTTGTTGCCGGGACCGTAGCAAGAGTTCAAGCTGTTCCAGATGTCGTCAGACACGTGGTAGTTCAGTGCACCGAAGGTAGAGATCGACAGGTCGAAGTTCTTGTACTCCAGGTGGGCACTGATACCAAAGTTCACCTTAGGCAGGCCACTGCCCAGTACCACCTGGTCCTGAGTGTCTACTACGCCGTCTTTGTTGACGTCCTCATAGTAGCAGTCACCGATATTGGCACCCTGCTGGTAAGTCCATGCGCCCTCATCGATAATATTAGGCTTGTATGAGGGATTAGCCTCCTGCTTGGCGCGCTCCAAATCGTTATGAGTCTGACGGCCGGCCTCGTTCAGGGCGTTCAACTGCTCCTGAGAGCGGATGATGCCGCTATAACGCCAGCCATAGAACTGACCAACCTCCTGGCCCACGTAAGTGATGTAGGCACCATTGATCTGCGAGTCCTTACCGGTACCCAGCGAGGTCACCTTGTTCTTCAGCGTGCTCAGGTTGGCAGCTACCTGCCACTTCAAGGGGTGGTCGTTGTTACGATAGGTTGCCGAGAACTCGAAACCGCTGTTCTCCATCGAGGCAGCGTTCATCGTCACCGTTGTGTTGGCCACACCCGTGCTGCTGGGAACAGCCACGCCGTAGTGCAGGTCCTCAGACTTGTTCTTATACCACTCGGCAGTGAACTCGAAGCGGTTGTTCCACATGGCAATATCAATACCGATGTTGGTGGTCTTCTTCTTCTCCCATGCGATGTTCTCGTTGACGAAGGTAGAGACGGCCGAACCGGTCACGGGCTGGTTGCCGAAGCTATAGGTCATGTTGTTACGTGCCAAGACGGCGGTGTAGGCATAGTCGCCCACGGCGGCCTCGTTACCCAGCACACCATAGCTGGCGCGTACCTTGAACATGTTCATGATGTTATGGTCGATGGGGAAGAACTTCTCCTTGTCGAAGCGCCAACCCAGCGAGATAGAGGGGAACGTACCCCAGCGAATGTCCTTGGTCAGACGCGAGCTACCGTCACGACGCAGCACGAACGACAGCAGGTACTTGCCATCGTAGTCGTAGTTCAGACGACCGATGAACGAAGTGATGGCGTGCTTGTACTCGAACGACTCCGAATAGGTGTCGGCACCGTTCTGCAGCTGCAGGTAGTAAGGCTCCGAGAAGTTCACACCCCAGGCATTGATAATGTGGGTGTTCTCCTCCTGATAGGTCTGACCCAGCACCAGGTTCACGTGGTGCAGACCGACGTTGCCGTCGTAGGTCAGCGTATTCTCCACGAGGAAGTCGCCGTACTGACGGTTGTTCTTGGTCAGCTTCTCATTGGTCTTGTCCAGATATACACGGTTCGACTGAATCCAGGCCGACACCCATGTCTTATCCGTAGCGTGCGTCTTGCTGTACGACAGGTTCAGCTTGTAGTTCAGCTTGTGGTTCTTCAGCTCCAGACCAATCATCTTGAACAGGTCAACGTCGGCCGAACCGGTAGCCACCACGCGGTCAACAAGCGTGTTGCGGGTCAGCAGGTTGTTCACCAGCAAGGGGTTCGAGGCCGAGATGTCACCATGGATGGTATCATAGTAGACACCGTATCCGTAAGCATCGTAGTTGAAGCTGCTGGCGTTACCCACCTTGTCGTCGAGCACCCATGTAGACTCGTCGTAAGCCTTGATGGTGGGCTGCATCAGCAGCGTACCACGCAGCACGTTGGTCACGTCGCCATACAGACCCTGCACGTACTCAGAAGCATTCGACAGACCCATACCGTCCTGGCTGGAGTGCGAATAGACGAGGCTCGTACGGAACTGGATGAACTTGGTCTCCATCGTGTTGTTCACACGTGCGGTGAAACGCTGGTAATTAGGACCTGCGCCCTCCAGCGTACCAGTCTGCTTGAAGTAGTCGAGGCTGACGTTATACGTATTGTGAGCACCGCCACCGCCGAGGTTGATGTTGTGGTTCTGGCGCACACCGGTCTTGAACACCTCCTTGAACCAGTCGGTGTTGGTGTCGTCCATGAACTGATACTTGCCGGTATCGGGGTTCAGCGAATAGCCACCGGCCAGAGGTGTGCCCGAGTTGTAACAGGCCTGACCCAGGTACTTGCTGTACTGGTTGGCATTCATCACGTCGTAGACGCCGCTGGAAATCTTGTCCCAGCCGAAATATCCCTTATAGTCAACCTTCAGGGGCTGTTCCTTCTTACCGCCCTTGGTGGTGATGATGACCACACCGTTAGCAGCACGCGAACCGTAGATGGCACCTGCCGATGCATCCTTCAGCACCTGGATGGTCTCGATGTCGTTAGGCGAGAAGTCGCGAATGGTGGTACCCATGGGCACACCGTCAATCACGTACAGAGGAGCCGTAGAACCGAACGAACCGATACCACGGATACGTACAGAGGGGTCGGCACCGGGCTGACCGTCAGACGTAATCTGCACGCCGGCCACCTTACCTTCCAGCATGGTCGAGATATTCGAGTTAGACACACGCTTCAGTTCGTCGGCATTCACAATGCTGACCGAACCCGTCAGGTCGGCCTTCTTCTGGACACCATAACCTACGACTACCACCTGGTCGAGCATCTGGGAGTCGCTCTCCATCTCGATCTTCTCGATAATGGCACGTCCGCGGACGGCAATCTCGCGGTCTTTGTAACCCACATAGCTCACAATGAGCGTCGCGTT
>Ga0247608_10008696_pt1 | contig 10199 bp, 5 predicted proteins | sample 176DNAGHGlowgp2_FD_193490 | JGI IMG/M metagenome (GOLD analysis project Ga0247608, IMG submission 193490) | Sheep rumen microbial communities from Palmerston North, Manawatu-Wanganui, New Zealand - 1766 DNA GHGlow gp2 | ecosystem: Host-associated > Mammals > Digestive system > Stomach > Rumen ... | reverse complement strand
ACCCGTGGTCAGCATGTCGTTGATATGGCTCGTGTTGGTGCCGGTGTAGATCTGGCTGGCAATGAAGGAGAAGAAAGCATCGTTGGCCGCGATGGCACCGAAGCTGTTGGTGCTGGTGGAATAACCTACGCCGCCGAAATAGTCCGACGTGGTAGATGAACCGGTGCCGACATGATGAACGGTGCCGTTACCCAGAACCGTCCAGCATTCGGGTATCGGAGCGCTGGCAAAATGGGGACGTATGCTTTGGTCGGAGGTGTAGCTTGAGAAATTCTCGCTGTAGGTCAGCGGGTGGACAGTCGTGCAGAGGGTGTCGGGCTCGACAGGTGCGGCGGGGGGAGTCACCGGAGTGGGAACCTTGACCCACGCCTCCTGGAGGAAGTAGGTGCCAAGCGGATCCCAACCGATAGCGGAATTCATATCGCCATACTTGAAAACATCGTTATTATGGAGCGTTTCGGAAGAACCCGAGCCGGCACTGATGCCGTTGAGGTTGGCCCACCAGAAGTTGTAACCCATCGCGGGATCAACGGGGGAGAGCCCCAGCGTGTCGCCGTTGTCAAGAACGAAGTGAATGTCGCCGTTGTAGGAAGGAGTGCCAACCGTCCAGAAACGCGGATCGGCAGCGGCGATGGCATCGATCATAGCCTGTGCGGTGGTCGTTCCGTCGAAACGGTAACCCCAGGCAAACGCCGTGTCGGGCTGCGCGAAGTTGACGATAAACTCGGCGCTGTTGGAACCGCTGCCCACCCAGTACAGAAGCTGGCTGAAAGGAAGGGAAGCATCGACGGGGTCAGTGGAGGTCCCGCCGTTGGGGTCGCTCGCATAGATGAGGTTGTTCACCGTGCTGAAGTTGTAGTCGTCGCATGTCGATTCCGAAATGCGAAGCCAAGTGCTGGTAAGGGTCGTGGAACCGTACGCACCACCGTAACTGTTGCAATTCCATCCCATCGAAGGCGACAGATGAATGCCCGCAACAGGGTCGTTGTAGTCAACGGATCCCACAAATCCATAGTTGATGGTGTACGTGAAACGGCTGTCGTAGGCAGCGATACTATCCAGTGCATTTTGTAAAGTGATGCTGCCGTTCCAATGCAGTCCCCACACCACAACGGTCGGAGTGTAGCCGGCATCGTCATCGTCCCAGCCAATGCACACCAAAGTGCTGTTGCTGCCGCTGCCTACCCAAAACTGGACATCATTTTCGGAGATATTGACGGAATTCGTCGCTCTCACTTGAACATCATGCCCGTTCAGATGAACGATGGTCATCTCCTGGGCACTCATCAGGTTTATCATGCAGATTAAACCGAAAAAGAGGAAAAGTTTTTTCATATTGTTATTATTTGTAATTGTATTTCTTTGTCCTGCCTCACATTGCGCTCCTTCGTCGCTTATGTGGGGTTATTAGCACTCCGTGCGTCTTGTCCTTCCGAAACTGCTTAAGGAAGCAGTTTAATGTTATTGGGGGTTATCGCGAACTCCCCAATAACTGCTAATTGCTAATACCTAAACACCATCGACGCCGGGCACAATCCCGCCTCGAAGGAGAACTTTTTCTTGCCGTTTTTGTCAAAGCAATAGACGTCGCCGTTGGCCACATAGTTGCCTGCGTCGGTGATATAGACATCACCGTTCAAGGGGTTCACCATGATGTTGTAGGGCGTCTGCAACTGCGTGCCGTCGCTGATGAACTGGTCTGTCACCAACGTGTCCGCCTCCAAATCCAGCACCTTGAACCAAGCCGTCATAGTGGAGTAGTTGTAGGAATATAAATATGCTAAATTTTGGTATATATCAAAATTGTAGGTTTCAAGGTCATAGACCTTCACCACCTCGTTGGTTTGGGCGTCAATTTTCTGGAAAGAGTAGGGGATACTGCCGTAGTTGCCGTTGGAGACCACATATACGTAGCGGTCGTTGTAGGCCTTGACCCGTGTCGGGTTGATGACCACAGGGATCTCCTTGGTGACGGTGAACGAGACGGGGTCGATGACGGAGACGGTGTTGTCGTAGTTCGGGTTGTCAAGACCGCCGGAGTTGCAGACGTAGAGCTTGCCGTTGCAGGCGCAGATGCCGTCGGGGTCGCGACCGACCCGCACGGTGGCTTCGATTTCCAATGTAGCCGTATCGACCCGCACCACGTCGTCATCGAAACAAGAAATGTACGCTTTGCCGTCTAAGAAGGCAATGTGACGCGGCTGCTTGCCGCTCAGGTTGAGGGTCTTCAGCGAGCGTGCGGTGGCGAAGTCCATCACCTCCACGATGTTGGAGTTGTTGACTACGCAGTAGAGCTTTGAGCCGTAACGTTGCAGGTCGTTGCCCACATCGCCCAAGCCGCGGTGGTTGACATCGAGGAAAATGTCCGCCGTGAGTGTGCCGGTCGTGAAGTCATAGTACGACAGGCTGCTGTTGTTCATCTGGAAAAGTCCCTCATTGAGGATATACATCCCGTTAGCGTAGGAATCGGGTTGGGGTTGCGGTTCCGGTTCGGGTTCCGGACGATGGCAGGATGCGACGAGCAAGGGCAATACAAGCACCCATAAAATACTGACTTTCAAAAAATTCCATAAACGCATAAACCTCGGCATTTAGGGGTTCGACAAAATGCTTCGGTCAATGTCTGGAACGAAGAGCGCGATTAGGGTCTCTTTTGCATCCGCCTACCTCCCGAAGCGATAACAACACAACGTGGCAGGTTTTCTGACTTGTTCCCGGAACCGCGCCTTCCCGTCTTACGACAGTGACATTTTGCGGATCCGTGTCCGGAACTTACAGCAGCGGGTACTGTGCAGGACTTACACCTGCTTCCCTCTCAGGATTTTACAACAAAAATCCTTCACCACTTTGCAGCGGCAAAAATACACTTTTTTCGTTAATGGCGACTATTCTTTCTATTTCTTCGTCTTCCAATACGTTTCCATCTCCTCCAGCGACTTGCCCGTCGTTTCGGGAACCATCTTCCAAATGAACAGGGCGGCGAGGACTCCCATCAGTCCGTAAATCCAGTAGGAGAAGCCGTGGTTGAACATCGTGGTGAGGGTCTCGTTCTTGTCAAGCATCGGGAACGTCCAGGAAACCAGGAAGTTGGAAATCCATTGCGAGGCCACGGCGACGCTCATCACCATGGAACGGATGGAGTTTGGGAAGATTTCGGAAAGGAGCACCCAGCAGACGGGTCCCCACGACATGGCGAAACCTGCCGTATAGACCAGCATGCAGATCAGGGAGCCCAAGCCCACACGGTGCATATAGAAGGTGGTGCCCAAGATGAACATGGAGAGGGCCATCACCAAGGCGCCGATGATCATCAGCGGGCGGCGGCCGAACTTATCAACCGTGAGGATGGCGAGGATGGTGAAGGAGAGGTTCACCGCTCCCACGATAATCTGCTGCATCAGAGCGGTGTCGGTGGCCGCGCCCATGGTCTTGAAGATCTCCGGCGCGTAGTAGAGCACCACGTTGATGCCGATGAACTGTTGCAGCGAGGCTAACAGCACGCCCACCACGATGATGGCATGGCCGTAGTTGCGGATGGGGACGATAAGGGATATCAGGAAGCTGACGAGCAGCGAAATCTCAAGGGCGCTGTTGACCTTGCACAGTTTCAGGATGAGGTAGCCGACCACGAATAGGATGAGCCAGTTGAGCATGAAAAGGTAGAACGGGCGCATGGATTGCGTGTTATCGTTCAGGCTCTCGCGGATGGCCGACATCTCCCGTTCGGCATTGTCGCCGGAGGTTTTGCGCAGCACTTTCAGCGCTTTTTCCTCCCGCCCGCGCATGACGAGATAGCGGGGCGTTTCCGGCACGAAGAAGAGTGCGATGAGGAAGAGTCCAGCGGGGATCATCTCGGAGGCGAACATCTGCCGCCAGCCGATGGTGTGGAGCCAGGTGGCGTCGCCGCGTTGGGCGATGTTGTAGTTCACGAAGTAGATGATGAGCATGCCGAGGATGATGGCGAACTGGTTGAGGGACACTAATGTGCCGCGACGGTTGGCGGGTGCGATCTCAGCGATATACATCGGGGAGAGCATGGAGGCGATGCCCACGCCCACACCGCCGCTGATGCGGTAGAAGACAAAGTGGTTGATGAAGTGGTAGTCGCCTTCGCCGGGCAAACCCCAGAAGATTTCCGGCCAGGCGGAACGGATGGCGGAGAGCAGGAACAGCACGGCGGCGATGATCAGCGAAGGTTTGCGGCCGAGTTTCTGCGAAAGCCAGCCTGCGAGACATGCGCCGATGATGCAGCCTATCAGCGCGCTGCTCACCACAAAGCCCTCCAAAGCATGGGCTTGCGCGGCGGGAAGTCCTTGTGGCTCAATGAAAAAGACGCGCAACGACTCCACCGTGCCGGAAATCACCGCGGTGTCGTATCCGAACAACAGGCCACCCATGGTGGCCACAATCGTCAATGCGAAAACATACAGTTTGTTATTCTTCATTATCAAGGGGTTATTCATAATTCGAGCGGCAAAAATACATAATTTTCACACTGATTAAACATTTGGGCATGCAGGCAATCTATCGCCCTAAAATAATAAACCGGAACCTATTGATAAAATTTTTCACCGAGTGCGCAACAATCCATAAAAAGTGTATTTTTGCCGCTCAATCAACAACAATTAAACAGTATTATGGCATACAAAATTAGTGAAGATCTTTGCGCCGCTTGCGGAACTTGCATCGGCGAATGCCCCCAAGAGGCTATCTCCGAGGGCGCTGTTTACTCCATCAACCCCGATCTCTGCATCGAGTGCGGTGCTTGCGCTGACGTTTGTCCGTGCGAGGCTATCAGCCTGGAGTAGTCAGAAAGTTTTTGTCTAACAAAACAAAAAGAGGCGCGGATTCCGCGCCTCTTCTGTTATTAGTCAGTGGGTTACATCAGGAACTGCGCTGCGAGGAACGCCACCGCGCAGAGCAGCGAGGCGGCGATGATGCCGCGCCCCGTCTTGTCGAACTTCAACTTCAACAGATAGTAGCGCAGAAGGAGCACGTTGGGAATCATCGCCAACAGGATGAAGTCAGGGGTCAGCACCTTGATGAGGTTGGGCTTGTTGACCAACATCTGCGGGTTGAAGTGCAACACGATGGCGAAGATGCCGAACAGGATGCCGAACAGCACCGCAGGGATCAGGATGCCTAACGCCCCGCCCACCACGTAGGAGTCTCTTCTCAGTTTTTCCATCATAATTCCAAATATTTAAGGGTTTCGATATATTGGTGCGCGGTCATGTCATACTGGACGGGCTGCACGGAGATGTAGTGGTGTTGCAAGGCCCACTCGCAAGTGTCCTCCTCCTCCTCTAACCGCTCCAACCAACCGGTAAGCCAGTAGTATTTGCGACCGTAGGGATCGGTACGTTCCTGCAGGTCCTCATGCCAGGTGGCATGGCACTGCCGCGTGATGCGTATCCCCTTGATTTCCTCGGTGGGCACTTTGGGGAAGTTGACGTTCAGGCAGATATGCGGGGGAAGCCCTTTCTCCAACACCTTCTCCACGATGGGCCGCCCGTAATGGATGACCGCCGAGAAGTCGGCATCGGGCATATAGTCTAACAAGGAGAGCCCCACGGCAGGGATGCTGTCGAAGGCGGCCTCTATGGCGGCGGCCATCGTGCCCGAGTATATCAGACTGACCGACGAGTTCGCGCCGTGGTTCACGCCCGACAGCAGCAGGTCGATCTTCCGCCCGCGCAACACCACCTTCTCGCCTAACTTCACACAATCGACGGGCGTGCCGTTGGTGCGGTAGTAGGCCACACCGTCCTCGTTCTTGTAGTTCTCGAGGCGCAACGGCTCGTTCATCGTGATGGCGTGCCCGGAGGCGGAACGCACCCGGTCGGGAACCACCACCACGACTTCGCCTAACGGTTTCGCAATCTCCACCATCGCCGCCAAACCCTTCGCCGCGTAACCGTCATCGTTGACAATCAATATCAGAGGTCTCTTTTCTTGCATACGTTCGTTTTACTGTTTTTGGACGAGGGGAATCCGCCCCTCGCTTTCCTCATAGAAGAGATACGCCCTAGATTACTGCTTCACGATTTTCGCCGTTTGCACGTGATGTTGGGCATCCTCCACTTGCAGAATGTAAGTGCCAGACTTGTATCCTATTACATTGATTTCGGAGACATTGTCTGCCAGTCGACCGCCTTGCAGAAGCCTGCCGCTGAGGTCGAAGAGGCGGTAGGTGTACTCTTCGGCGTCATCGCCCGTGGCCACGTGGACGTAGTCCGTGGCGGGGTTCGGCCATACCTGCAAGGTGTTGGTTTTCAGTGAAAAAGCATTGACCCCCATGGGTACGTTTACCTTGCCACAGGGGAACATGATGGCATCGAGGTAGGCGCAGTCATGGCCGCCCGTGCCGTAGTAGTCTTTCGAGTAAGTCCATTGGTAAGTGTGTACGCCGGCCTCCACAGGATAAGCCGCACGGGTCCAGCCGATGTTGCCACTCCATTCATCCTTTGTCTGTCCGTCGATTTTGAAGACCAGTTTGTCGTAGTTTGCCTCGCTCGACACTTTGTAGTAGAACGAGATGGTGTCACTCACGGTGGCCGTGTCGGTGAGGGTCAGACGAGTGTTGGAGTTGTTGCCGATGGCACCGGATTTTGCGCAGTACATACCCTCGTACGGACTTGTGGTGACAATCGTCCACGGGGTGCTCGAGTTGTTCTGCCAGCTCATGTTAGAGAAGTCGCCGGTCTCCCAGTCTTCGGTCAAGGCACCGATTTTCACGGGCAGGAAGTTCTCCACGCGGTAGTAGTTGACGTATAACACCCCCTTAATGTAGGAGATGGTCGGTTCCATGATGCTGGACTTGACAGTGGCCTTGACGGTGGCATAGCCGACGCCGCCGGCCGGGATGGGCGGAATCTGCACGTTATCGTGCTCCAAGACAAGCTCATCGGCGGGGTTGGTCAAGAAAAGGGTACCCTGCACCACCGGCATGTTGCCGGTGTTGGCGATGGCGATGCGGCAGGTGAACGTCTCCCCGTAATCCGCTTTGTGGTTGCCGTTGCCGGACTCGGTATCATCCACTTCCAGTCTGTCGATGCTCAGGGCAGGCGCGTACAGCTTCAGCCCCTTGGTCTGTCTGACCGTGTCGTTGCCGAGAAGGATTTCCAGATTGAGAATGGCGCTATGGTTGGCAGGAGCCAAGTCGTCCACCTTGAAACGGAAAGTCTGTGCGCCGGAAATCGTGTCGTGGGAAGCCAGCGAAGGGATAATCAAGGTGTTGTCTAACAAGGTGATATTCGGATCTTCGGTGGTGATGCGGATAATCACGTTGTTGGCGGTCTGATTGCCGACATTGATAATCATCGGGGCCACTTTCATCGTCTCCCCGAACTCGGACAGTCCGTTGATGTTGTCGTTGATAAAGGGGGAGACTTGCTCGGTCAGAGCCAAGTCACCGACAATCACGTAGGGGCCGTTGTTGGGTATGAATTGGATGGTGCCCTCGTAGGGCAGGCAGTTGGCTGCAGTGGCCAACACGTGCAGAGTGTCGGTGGGCAGGTAGGTGTCCGGGAAGTTGAGGGTGTACTCGCCATTTTGGATGCGGCCCACCGCAATGACTGCGTTATCCTTGGAAACAATGATCTTGGCGTTTTCAACGCTGGACGAGAACGTGACGGAAGGTACGCCCACAGGAAGGATTTCGTTGTGGGAGACTTCGAGGGGCTCGGGCACGGCGGTGCGCAGCTGCAACGTCGGGTCGCCGAAGAGAATCCAAGTGCGGAACACCTCCACATCGTTATAGACATCCAACATGTGGATCATCCCGTTGAAGACGATGCCGCCATACGTAAAGTACTGGTTGCCGGGAGTGGTGCCGATTAGCAGGTCAATCATCCTGTCCTGGGCGCACATCGGGGAGTTCCACGGCTGGTTGATGGTGGAACCGATCATGCCGACGGCACCAGAGGGCTGTCCGTCGTGCGTGGCGCGCAGCCAAGCCTCGGCGAAACAAGTGCCCGTATGGTATTCACCGTTCACGCAGGCCACCGAGAGGATGAACGGCAACTTGCCCACGTTGGTCAAAGCGTTGACATTGCCGTTGTTGAAGCTGGTCGTGACCCACATCTGCACGTCGCCGTGACCGCAATAGCTGATGATGCCCACACCGCTGTTCACCGCCGTGGTGACCATGGCCGCCGTCGGGTTTCCGGAAGCGTCCAAACCGCCTTGGCTGCCTTCGAAAAGCTCGTAGCCGGACGTGTAGGTGTAATTCTGCAACTTGTTGTCAATGTTGCGGATATGCTGGTAGTCGTACTCGTTGTTGTCGCCAGGACCTTGGCTGGAGGCGATGCCTAAGAAGGAGGTGAAGTGGGACGTTTGAGACGGGTTCTGTTCGTATTCGATGAACCGTTGCACCTGTGTCTCGATTTGAGAGACATTCTCGGCGGAGATCTTGCCCAAGATGATTTCGGGGTAGGAGTCGTTGCCGACCAATTCGGTGTAGTAGTTATCGGATTTGTTGCCGCTCACCGTCGGGGTGGGGAACTGCGCGTTGTCGCCGACAATAATCACAAAAGCGAGGTTGTGCTCATTGTAGTACGTCAAAATAAAGTTCTTGATCGCGCTGGCGGTGTTGCCTGCCGTGGATACTGGGACGATTTCGGTGTTGAAGCCGTTACGAATCTTCCAGTCCACGTAAGGTTGCATGGCTGGTATGAAGTTCTCGGGGGCGATGATGAGGATGTCGCCCTCTTCGGTCACGGGTGTGCCGCGCAAGCTGCTGTAGTTCAGGAATTGCTGGCTATAGACGGCATCGAAAGTGCGGTTGTTCTTCGTTGCCGTGGTCACCGCCCTTCCGCCGTTGAAGCGCACTTTCACGGTCATCGACGAATAGACCTTCAGCGACTGTGCCGACGGGTTATAGTCGAACGGATAGACTTTGACGCTGACGCCGTGGTAATCGCGGAGCTGATAATCCTCCCCGACTGCGGCGGGCGTGCCCAACAGGTAGTTGGAAGCCTGGTAGTCGGCATTTTTGGTGAAGGGAATATCCGCAGGGTTGATGTTGCGGTAGAGTTTGCCCTTGGACGGGGCGAGCGCGAAGTTCCCGATCTCCGTGAATTGTGCGTCGGTGACCTCCAAGGTAGGATGGCTGCCTTCGGGCACGATGAGGGAAAAGGCCGACTGCAACAGCTCGGGACTGCCTTTTCTGAGGACAGGGTAGGCGTCGGCCGAATGCAGGGTCTGCATCTCGGTGCCGTCAACAGTCACGGTTTCGGTATGGTAGGTGCCGAAATCGACGCGCACCACGGCTTCGCTTTGGCTGGAGCTTACCAGTGTGTAGCGGATGTTCTGAGCCTGAGCGAGGGTGAACCCGAGCAGGAGGATGATGGTGAAGAGTTTTTTCATTTTTCTGTTTTTTATTATCCCAGGGCTTGCTGTCGCTCACCCTGGGTTGACATATTTCGGGCTTTCAACCCTTTTGTTGAATGTGATTATAGACTTAATAGGTAATATTTCCAAATCCCGCATCCTCTGTCTCTCGTCTCCCGTTTCGCGTCTTAACTCAACGCTTCGACGGCCGCTTTGATGCGCTGGCAAGCCTTCACGAGATTCTCTTCGGAGGTAGCGTAGGAGAGGCGGATGCAGTCGTCATCGCCGAAAGCGGTGCCTTGCACGGTGGAGACACTGCCGTCGAGCAGGAAGTAGAAGGCCAGGTCAGTGGAGTTCTCAATGACCGTCTTGTTGTACTGGGCGGCGAACTTGGAGTCGGCGGGGACGTGCTTGCCGAAGAGGCTGCTCACCTTCGGGAAGAAGTAGAAAGCGCCCTGCGGCAGGCTCACCTCGAAGCCGGGGATCTCCTTCAGCAGACCATAGACCAAGTCGCGGCGTTTCAGGAAGGTGTCGCGCATGGTGAGGATGTCCTTGGAAGTCTTCGGATCCATCTCCATGGCGCGCAAGGCGGCGCGTTGCGAGATGGAACCCGTGGCGGACGTGATCTGGCCCTGCAGCTTGTTGCAAGCCTTGGCCACCTCCACGGGGGCGCCGATGAAACCGATACGCCAGCCCGTCATGGCGAAACCCTTCGCCACACCGTTCACCGTGACCACTTGGTCCTTGATGAAATCGAACTGGGCGATGCTCTCATGGCCGCCCACGAAGTTGATGTGCTCGTAAATCTCGTCCGAGAGAATCATCATCTGCGGATACTTGGCCACCACCTCGGCGATGGCGCGGAG
>Ga0247608_10008695_pt1 | contig 10200 bp, 11 predicted proteins | sample 176DNAGHGlowgp2_FD_193490 | JGI IMG/M metagenome (GOLD analysis project Ga0247608, IMG submission 193490) | Sheep rumen microbial communities from Palmerston North, Manawatu-Wanganui, New Zealand - 1766 DNA GHGlow gp2 | ecosystem: Host-associated > Mammals > Digestive system > Stomach > Rumen ... | reverse complement strand
ATTCTCTTAGGGAGTATGTGAATAATGTTCGACTACTTTAAGGGATTTATCACAGACAAGAGGAAAACTTCAAAGGGTACGTATCTTTCAATTGAAACAGCAGGGGTTGGATATTTATTAGAGGTTACTGACAGGGACTTTGATTCTATAGAAGTTAATGAAGATAAGCCTCAGAAAATTTATTCGCTTCTTACGCACAGAGAAGATGCAATGTCTTTGTATGGCTTTGTAAACAAAGAAACTCGTGATATTTTCCAAATCCTATTGTCAGTTTCAGGAGTCGGTGCCAAAATGGCAATTGCGCTTTTGAACGAATTTGATGCGTGTGACGTTATATCGCTTGTTATTAACGGTGATTTTAAAGAGCTTACACGAGCAAAAGGAGTCGGACCAAAGCTTGCTCAAAAAATAATCTTAGAGCTAAAGGACAGACTCATTAAAACAGAGCTTCCGAAATCCCCGTCAGGATTCATTCCGCAAACACAGGCAATTAGTGATACCCAGGCGGTACTGTTATCACTCGGATATGAAGAAGACGAGATAGAGGATGCAATTAAAAAAGTGATACCGACTATTCAAGAAGCCTCTAACTCGGAGGAAGTTTTAAGAAAAGCTTTAACTACTCTCTCAATGTAAATAAATGTAACTTTTTGAAGAAAACATGGCAAAAATATTTCTTCAGAAGGTTTAAGAGAAGTAGAAGAAGGTTAACTATGAAAATCAACATTATATGCGGAATGACTAATATAAAATCGTTTCGCTCGAATGATACCAACAATCCCAATCAAAACAAGGGTAAAGTTAGTCCGTTAGAAAAATCGCCCTTGAAAGATTCGTTTGAGATTTCTATAGGGTATGTGAATGATACTCACGGTCAAACCAACAACATGATGAGAATATTATCCGGTATAGACGGAGATATTGTTTTATCTGCCGGTGACAATGATATCGGTGATGAAAAAAATAAAGGAATACATAAAGCAACCGCTAAATTCCTAAATATTGCAAATGTTATTGCAACCGCCGTAGGTAATCATGAAATGGATACAACGCAAGAAGATTTAATAGACTCCATAAATACTTACAAAGCCGATGCACTTGCCGTTAACATGAAAAAGGACAAGATTGAAGAACAGAATAAAGAAGAAGTCAAAAAACTTGGCAGAGCTGAATTGGAAAAAAGTTTAAAACCTTCTAAAATAGTTGAAGTAAAAGGAGAAAAAATAGGACTTATAGGAGCTTCTCCTATAGATATGTTTGACAGGCTTACTCATCCTGCATACCATACAGACTGTCATATTAATCCAATAGATGAAACAATTGATGATATTCAAGAGGAAGTCAATAATCTTAAAAAACAAGGTGTAAATAAAATTGTTTTGCTTTCTCATTTAGGTCAAAAGAAAGATAAACGTGTAGCTCAAGAAACAGAAGGTATTGACGTAATAATAGGCGGACATACTCATGAGCTTGTGGAAGGTATTAAAGAGGGCGAAAACTTATTGTACTCTAAGACGGGTGAACCGGTAATCTTAACAGAAGCAGGACGTGACGGAAACTATTTCGGTAAACTGAATTTGACTTTTGATAAAGACGGTATAGTTACAAAAGCACAAAATAACTTGGGAGAAACAGGATTATTCCATAAAAACTTAGTTAACCAATATATTTTTGAGAATGTTTTAGGACAACCTGAAAAAATAGGTTTTGTCCAATATGCACCGCCTTCGCCAAAATCACTCACGGAGGAAAATCCTCATGCGAACTTCGTATGTGATGTTATGAGAGCAGAAGCTGATGCTGATATTGCTTTGTGGCACAATTGCGGTGTCAGAAACTTTTTTCACGAGGGAGAGATTAATTCAAGCGATGTAAAAGATATATCTCCGTTCTTGGATTTTGTTGCAGTAGCAGAGGTTTCCGAAAAAACTTTAGTTGACTTATTCAAAAAAGCAATAAAAGATACTTATTCTACAAGCAGTCAAAAACCCGGATTAATAGCCGTATCAGGTTTAGAGTATACCGTTAATCCGAATAAAGGAACACTTGTTAATATGAAATATATTGATAAGCAGGGAAATGTTAACAAAATTGATGTTGATAATCCGAGTGAAACAAAGAAATACAAGGTTGTAACAGATGAATTTTTAATGTCTGCAGGTGCGGATTTTAATATTTTGGCAAAAGAAGAAGATTACATAAAAAAATATAACTATGACAAAGATGTAATGGTTTGTGATTATGTAAAACGCAATAATAAACCCATAGTAATCAACCAACTGGGACGAATTAAGTACGAAAAGTAGGCAAAAATGAATATTCAAGGAATAACTATCTCTAATATATTCAATAATAAAGTAATTACCCCAAAAGCAATTACTTCTTTTAAAGCTGACTCCGACTTGGAAAGAACACCTAAAGAAGATTTATTTGAGTTAAAAATAGGTTATGTTAACGATTTACACGGTCAGACAAATAACATGATGAGAATTTTATCCGGAATCAAAGGGGATATCATTCTCTCCGGCGGTGATAATGATATTGGTGATGAAAAAAACCGCCCTGTTCACGATGCAACTGCCAAGTTTTTAAATTTAGCGGGTGTTAGAGGAACTGCATTAGGGAATCATGAAATGGATACTATGCAGGGGGATTTAAAGGAAACTGCTAAAAAATTTAACGGTGATATTCTTGCCGTAAACATTGAACAAAGCCCATTAGAATTGCAAGAAAAAGAAGATGTACAAAATTACAACAAAGCAAATATAAAAGATTTCATAAAACCCTCCGTAGTAGTAAATGTAAAGGGCGAGAAGCTTGGTCTTATCGGTACAACACCTGTAGATTTGACGGATAGGACAACTCATCCTGATTATCACAAAGATTGTAAAGCTTATGATTTGGAAAAAACAACAGAATTAATACAAAATGAGATTAACAAATTAAAAGAACAAGGTGTAAATAAAATTATTCTTTTATCTCACTTGGGTATTGCACGTGACAGAGAGGTGGCTCAAAATACTCAAGGTATTGATGTTATCGTTGGCGGTCATACTCACGAGCTTCTTGACGGGATTGTAGAGGGAGAGAATTTGGTTTATTCCAAAACGGGCGAACCTGTAATTATAACAGAGGCAGGAAAAGACGGTAAAAATTTCGGTGAGCTCAATCTCTCTTTTGATAAGGCTGGAGTAATAATAAAAGCTCAAAATAATCTTGGTGATACGAGTCTTTATCATAGGAATTTGGTTAATCAGTACATATTTAATGATATTTTAGGCAAACCTGAACCTGTAGGTTTTATTGAATATGCGCCTCCTGCTCCAAAATCTTTATTGGAAGAAAATCCTCACGCAAACTTTATGTGTGATGCAATGAAATACGAAATGGATGCTGATATTGCACTATGGAATAATGCAGGAACACGAAATTACTTTAAAAAAGGCAATATTGATTCAAGTGATATAAAAGAGATTGCACCATTTGCAGATAATATTTCAGTCGCAGAAGTTTCAGAAAAAACTTTGGTAGATGCAATAAAGAAAGCAATAGAAATAAGCTATAATTCACACGGAAATAAACCGGGGCTATTGGGTGTTTCAGGACTTAATTATACAGTAAGTCCGTCAAAGAAAACTCTTGTTGGAATGAATTTTGTTGATAAAAACGGCGTAGAGCATCCTATTGATGTAAATAATCCGAAAGAAGACAAAAAATATAAAGTTGTGGCAGATTCCTTTATAATGTCATGGGGAGCTGATTATGACATATTATCACCAAAAGAAGAATGTGTGGAATATCCGTTTAACAAAGCATATTTGACTTGTGAATATATAAAATATCTGAACAAACCGATTAAAATAAATCAAACAGGCAGGATAATATTTAGTGATTAGGGAGTTATGTAATGAAAGTGGATTTGAATATAAATAAACAAACAAATTTTCAAGCGCATGTTTCGCCGAAATTTGAAAATATTTTAAGAGAATATATTAACATGGGTCCTAATCGTCTTAAAAATCACTACAAGCTTAGTCAAAAAATTGAAGAAATAAATAAATGCGGATATGATAATTATACTATTGAACTTTTGGACAATTATGTCGGTTGGGGAAGGGAATATATATTATTTAGTGTTCCAGACGGAGCGAGTGTAAAAAACGGAATATTTATTGATAAGAAACATTCATTAGGTCAAATATTTAACAGGTTTATGGACTTAAGAGTAAATGAATTAATTAACAAAATAAAATCAAACGCAAAATGGCGCGACAGAAAATGGTACAACAAATAATTATTAATAAATGAATTTATATAAGCTCTGTTATATTATCTCTTGTTATTACCGCATCATAATTTTTGTACCCGAGAATATTTTCAATATCGTTGGAGTGAGAACCTACAATCTTACGACATTCTGCAGAACTGTAGTTTGCCATGCCTCTTGCAAATTCTACATTGTTTTCATCCATGATCGAAATAACTTCGCCTTGCTTAAATTCATTAACGACATTTACAATTCCTATCGGAAGTAAACTCGAAAACTGTTCTAAAATTGCTTTTTTTGCTCCTTCATTAACGACAAGACCTCCGAAGATATTTGTTGCATAGCCAATCCAGCGCTTTTTGTCGGCAAGGCTGACTTTAGAAGGTAAAAACATTGTTCCTAAATCTTCTCCGTTAAATATTTTATTAATTACATACGGAACTTTACCATTTGCAATAAGAACTTTTCCTCCAAAACGTGTAACTAGCTTTGCAGCCTCCAGTTTTGTTTTCATCCCGCCTCTACCACCTTCTGAAGGATCGGTTCCAAGTTTTAAAATATCATCTGTAACACTTTCAACTTCCTTTATAAGTTCAGCATTAGGATTTTCTTTCGGATTAGATGTATAAAGCCCGTTTATGTCGGTTAAAAGTATTAATAAATCTGCATCTAGCTCACTTGCAACAAGTGCTGATAATTTATCATTGTCGGAAAAATTAACCTTCATACCTGCATTTACTGAACCTGATTGAATAGGTGTGACCGTATCATTTTGATTTATTATAGGTACAACTCCAAACTCAAGTAATTTATTCATTGTTGTTCTTAGACTTAAATATTTATGTCTCAATGAAAAATCATCCTCTGTTAGAAGTATTTGAGCAATCGGAATATCATAAACACCAAATCCGCTTTCATAAAAAGCCATTAATCGACTTTGACCGATTGCTGCGCATGCTTGTTTTACACCTTCATCTGCGGTTGAATCAAGATTAAGCTTCTTTTTTCCGAGTCCGACTGCTCCACTTGTTACAAGAATGACCTCTTTACCCTGTTTTACAAGTTTAGAAATGTCTTCAATAAATGAGTATATTCTTGATAAAGCAACCTCGCCATCCTCATTATTTCTGATAATATTAGTACCTAACTTTATAACAATTCGCTTTGCTTGTATAAAATCCGCTCTATCCATTTCTACCTCAACAAATCTCCTATAAATCCATTTTACATCTAAATTACTTGATATTAAAGAGTTTTCTTATTAAGTATTGTAAAATTTTAAAAAAATGCTTGCAATTACAAATAAAATGTGTATAATAAAGAGCATAGAGGATATAACACTTGTAAAAAGAAGGGTGGCTATGGGTTTATAACCTTTCGAGCTGTCACAAATCAAGTATTTTTCCTCAAGAGAGTAGAAAAGTGTATAGGAGATTTATCATGAACAAAGAAGAATTGGTAAAAGAAATTTCAAAGAAGACTAAACTTTCTCAAAAAATGTCTTCAGATGTATTATCAGCAACTTTAGAAATCATTCAAAAAACAGTTGCTAAAGGTAAAAAAGTAACTTTAGTTGGTTTCGGTACTTGGGAAGCTCGCAAACGTGCAGCTAGAATCGGCAGAAACCCACAAACAGGTAAAGAATTGAAGATTGCCGCTAAGACTGTTCCGGCATGGTCAGCAGGTAAATCATTCAAAGAACTTGTTAAGTAATTTAACAGTTGTAATGAATTGTGAAGGGTATCTTTGATACCCTTCTTTTTTGTACTTATAAACTCAATTCTCTTATTATTGATTGTACTTCATCTGATATATCTGTATCTTGTGATATATTATCCCTGACAAGTTTTGCAAAATCAGCTTTTTTAAATTCATGCAGTCCTTTTGCCTTAAATATGTTTTCAAGATTTTTTGCGGTTGATACAGACATATCAAAGTCATTATCACTAATTGAGGCAAAATTATTCAGTTCATTATTAACTGTTTTAATTATCAGCCCCTTGGGTAATAAATCTTCAAACTCTCCGCATGATACAAGATGTATTTTATCAATATTTCTTAAACGTGGCTTTATTTGTGAAATATTTTCCTCTGCATCTTTATCCAAAAGAACAAATATCGGTATTCTTAATTCATTGCTTAATTCATAGTACAATTTAACAACTTGATTTTTGCCTCCTGCAGGGATAATTTGTATTCCTTTTCTAAAAAAATCATACCCTAAATACTTAGAGAAGGTTGGGAGCAGAATATCTTCAGTTATTCCTTCAACTAACAAAACTTTTTCTATCGGATATTTTAGTCCGTGTTTTTCTCTTATACTTACTAAATTATCACTATTTGATGCTAATTTTAGCCAGCGTAAGTTTATTGGAGAAGCTTCATCAATTAAATTTATTGCTAATGAGTAATTTAGTTTGTTATTCAAATATTCCTGAGTTTCTAAATCATTAAAATAGATAGTATTTTCATATTCTTTTATTAAATCATTTATTTTTGAGTCAAACTTTTTAATGTTTGGATATAAGTTTTCAAGAGAACCGTTAATAATGGTTTCTGCTAATTCTGTTAACTCTTTTGGCTTCATTTGAATCAGTTCGGATTTTTTATATACAGGTTCAATTAAATTGGAAAGTATAACCTCTGAAAAAACTCTAAAATACTTATCTTTTGTGAATTTAAAACGAGTAATTCTGTCAAAAGAGATTCTTAGTTGTTCAGGAGTCAGTTTTTTGTATTTCATATTACCTATGATTCAAAGAGTTCACTAATTTTATCTGCTATATCTCTAGGGTCAATTTCCTGAGTAATTTTATTGATATCTTGAGCCATTTGATATAACTTTGCAGCTTCAACTTTATCCCCGACAATAGAGATTGCTCTCGCAAGATTGAAATGAGCAAGAGCATAATTAGGATTTGTTTCAACTGCTTTTTTAAATAATTCTATAGCTTTTTTAACTCTGCCCAAATCATCAAGATATATAACACCCAAGTTGTTGTATGCAATATCATAGTTTTCATTATATTTGATAGCAAGTTCGTATGATTTCATTGCTTCTTCACTGTCACCTTTACCCCAATATAAGAAGCCTAAATTACAATGTATTTTTGCATTGTGTGGTTGAAATTCGAGTGCTTGACGGTAGATTGAAAGAGCATTGTCATAATCTTCCTTGTCATAAAAAGCACTTCCTAAGTTTACATAAATATCAATATCGTCAGGAGTCAAAACGTATGCCGTTTGATAAGCAGATATTGCAGCATCCGGGTCAGATTTATTTTCTTGGAATACAAAACCCATTGTTTGTGCAATAATACTTGTCCAAGACGGGTTCGGATTCAAGGTTATAGCCGTTTGATAATTAGAAATTGCTAAATCAAATTCGCCCTTGATATAGTATATATTTGCTAAATTTGAATACAAATCAGGAATATTTGGAGCCATGGCAATAAGCTTATTATATATATCTATTGCTTGGTTGTAATCCCCCTGTTCTTCATAAGCCCTGCATAAATGTCTGTGTGCTGCCAAATTAAACGGATCTAACCATATTGCCATTTTATATTCCGTAATTGCATCTTCAAAATATCCTGTAGACAAATAAATATCACCTAATACGCAATACAATGGTGCAAAACCGGGAGCCGTTTCTATGCCTGATTTATAAAATTCAACAGCTTTTCCGTAGTTTTTCATCTGAATTGCATAAAAACCTTTTAAAAATAAAACAACAAATTTTAAGTATGAAATGTTAGTGCATATGTTTTTTATGGCAATTTTGTCAAACGGAGCAAGAATAATAGATTTTATTCTTTCACTTAAAGCCTTAATTTTTGTCTTTGTATTCTTAAAGGAAAGAGCATTATAAAGCTTGTATAATAAATAATGTGCACTTGAAGAACCTATTGGTGAACAAATAATTGCCGCTTCGCAAGCATCAATTGCATCCGTAAAATGTGCTTTCTTTACAAATGTTTCAGCAAGCATATAATATGCTTCATAGTATCTGTTATTTTTTTCTAAGGCAGTTGTAAAATAATTGACAGCTTTATCAAGTTCACCTTTATAATAAAAAGCTAAACCTAATTTATAAAATATCTCGCATGAATCCAATAATGACTCCATAGCAAGCTGATATTCAGTTATAGCTTCGTCTATGTATTGACCTGAATTATATATATCCAAATGCCACTTTAAATATAAATCTCCCATTCTTACATGCAAAGCAGGATTTGTAGGATCTTTTTGCAAATCCATTTTGCACCTCTCTAATTGGGCATGCATTTTATTTTTAGTTCTTGTATTTTCTTTTTCTTCTTCAATAGATTTTTTCATGTTTATTCCTGATCAGAATTGTTAGAGTATACATACATATAATATAACAAAGTTTCTCTGTCTTGCTCATTCATGCTATATAATGAGGCTTCATATTCATTACTGTATTCGGCATCAATTCCTGTTACAGTCGCCTTAAAATTTATTGTACCATAATCTTCCGGTAAATTTAACTCACATTTTAAATTATCTTCTAAATTAAATTTACCGTCACTGTGAAACTTAATATACGCAGTTGAAATCTCAAAAGTCCTTGCATTAAAAACTTCTTCTTTATATTTAATTTTCATATTGCGAATAACTTGTATAACAGGAAGCTCTGAATCCGGTGTTAACTTTAGAGCATTATAATCCAGTTCAATCTCAAATTCTTCCTCCAAAGGAGATTTTATTATGACTGCATTAAAGTCTACCGTGCCGAGCTTAGAAAAAACCTTTACCGTTACTCTATTGCCAACATCTAAATATTCTATGTAGCGCATGAAATACGGCGGCAGCTCTAATATTAATCTGTCATCAAGCACTTTGCTGATAGTACAAACTATTTCTACAATTTTGTCTTCTTTTTGTATGCTGATGCTAAGTTTTTGGCTTTCTTGTATTAAATCCATAATATAATTATATTTTACCTTTTAATAAAAAACAATCTGTAAAATTTTTCTTAACGTTAATTTTTCTTCTTTTTTTTTATTAAATTTCATTGAATTGTTAAGATTTGTAAAATTTTATCTTATATATTGGCAATTTCTTAATAAATAAATACTTTATATATATACGATATATAAAAGGAGAAAATTATGACACCAAACTATTCTTATGATGAAGAAAATTCTGCTGCAAAATTTGAGTACCAAGCAGAAGAATTAAGCAAAAAACTGCGTTTTTCAATGGCGAATTTTGCTCAATTGAGATTTAAAAGAGCAATGCAATTTAGAATGTCGCTTTATGAAAATGATTAAATAAAAAACGACCCTGTATAAAACAGAGTCGCTTCAAATGTAAGATAAAGTTAGTTAAAACTACTTGATTTCAACTACAGCGCCTGCTGCTTCAAGTTGTTTCTTCATAGCTTCAGCATCTTCTTTCTTAACTTGTTCTTTGATTGCCTTAGGAGCACCGTCTACTAAGTCTTTTGCTTCTTTCAAGCCAAGACCTGTAATAGCACGTACTTCTTTAAGAACTGCAATCTTCTTATCAGCAGGAACTGATGCTAAGATTACGTTTACTTCAGAAGCAGCTTCTTCTGCAGGAGCAGCACCAGCTGCAGCAGGAGCAGCAGCAACAGCCACCGGAGCAGCTGCAGATACACCGAATTTTTCTTCCATAGCTTTTACTAATTCAGCAGCTTCTAACAAAGTTAATTTTTCAATTGATTCTAAAATAGCTTCTACACTCATGATTTTCTCCTTTATTTTTGTTTTTGTTGTGTACTTTTTTACTTATGAGGTTTTATCCTCTTTATTTAACTAGCAGTGATGTTCACAAGCCAAATAGATTTACCTCTATGCTTGTTTTTGATCTCTAACGGCTGCAATAGCTCTGACAAGAGCTGACATAACACCGTTGATACCGCCAACAATATGAGAGGCAGGTGA
>Ga0247608_10008694_pt1 | contig 10200 bp, 6 predicted proteins | sample 176DNAGHGlowgp2_FD_193490 | JGI IMG/M metagenome (GOLD analysis project Ga0247608, IMG submission 193490) | Sheep rumen microbial communities from Palmerston North, Manawatu-Wanganui, New Zealand - 1766 DNA GHGlow gp2 | ecosystem: Host-associated > Mammals > Digestive system > Stomach > Rumen ... | reverse complement strand
TGATAGTTTTTCTCTTTTTTATTGGTTGTTTCTTCGCTGTTTTCATCACCATTTTCTTCAACTGAAACATTATCTTTTTCATCTGGTTTGTTGTCGTTATTATTTTCATTGATGGTTATATTCGAGTTTTCTGAAAAATTTAGTGAATGTGAATACCAAACATATCAAAATCAAGCAAATCATATTAATATTAGAGCAATAACAATGAATGTTGTAATTTTATTCATTGGCCATTATGAATAGGTTGTAAATATTTCTGATATATAATTATAATTAGAAAGGTTTTTTATGCAAATTTTTATACAGTAAATCTTTAAAATTTGTATTATAAAAAATCCCCCATTTAGAGGGATTTTTGTATTTTTTGACAGATTGTTAATTATTTAACAAGAGCTTTGAATTCAGAACCAGCTTTGAAAGTTACAACGTTCATTGCAGGAATCTTAATTTTCTCTTTTGGATTTTGAGGGTTAACTCCAGTTCTAGCAGCTCTCTTAGATTTCTTGAAAGTTCCAAATCCTTGAATTCTAACTTCTCCTTCTTTTTTAACACCTTTCATTACAGTTTCGATGAAAGCGTTTACTAATTCTCCAGCCATTCTTTTAGATACTCCTAATTCAGCAGCTAGGCTTTCAATTAATGCAGTTTTTGTCATTTTTTAATAATTGTTATAAGATAAAAAGTTTATAACAGTGTTATTGTAGAATTATTATTATTAAATGCAAGAGAATTTAATTAAAAATATACCTAATTTTGGTTATGTGATACTTACCAATTTACATATAAATCAATCCAATTCCCTCTCATTCATCATTTGTCATAGACTTTACCTGGTCAAAGTGTAGTCATAATTAGAGATTTTTTTGGTAGATAGTTACATGCTACGCATATATAACCATCTTGATCCCTTATTGTACCATCTTTTGCTACGTGTCTTCAAGGAATATTTAAGTCTTTCCCCGGTAATTGTTTTTGAGAATAATATGTTTCTTTGTGTCAGGATTCAGGCTTTTTTTGTTCATATCTTCATTTTTTTTCTGAATATCTTGCTATTGCCCCATTTTTCATATGAGTTACTCATTTTCACTTTGTTAATTTCTTTCCGTATTTATTTTCATCTAAATTATATGTTGCACTATATTCAAGTTTAACCCCTCAGAAGCTTTTTTTATAATCTTCCTCTTTCTCCTGAAGATTTTTATTTAATATTTCATCTTCCAAGTCTTTGATTTCTTCTCAAATTTCATCGTAAAATTTATTATAATCTATTTCAGAAAATAGTTCGACCATGTTATAGTAATAAAAACTAAAATAGTAATATTTATTTTCTTATATTCTATTTTTGTTTTTTATTGAATGATTGGTTTCTTATATATAATTTTTATTGTTATTTCTCCATTGGGTTATTTCTTCAGAATTTCAATTGAGTAATGCATTGGGTACTGTGAATCATTTTACGTTTTCAGGTCTTGTGTAATTAGGCTCTTCTAAATTCTTCATATTTTCTTTTAATGAATAGCTTTCATTCTGTCGGCTTTCAGGTTCTTTAATTACTCATGGAATTAGTCTGGTAATAGATTCTATCATAGTCATGGTAGCTACTTCTCATCATAAGAGAATAAATTGTCAGAGTGAGATTTTTTCGAATTGTTTTGGGTAATATTTTTGCATATAAAGTTCTCGGCGATAATCGATTCACTCATATCTTCAACATACAAAAATTAAATGTTCTTGTTTAGAAAATGTATATGCATATTTTTGTGTAAAAACATCTTTTGTTGGAGATGGAAAAATAATTTTAAAATCGGAATTCTTTAGATTATTCTTTTTAATAATTGATTCTACAGCGTCGATTATAGGTTCAGCTTTGATAAGCATTCATGCTCATCATCAATACATCTCATCATCGATTTGTTGATGTTTATCGTTACAAAATTGTCTTGGATTGCAAAAATCTATTTTTAAAATTCATTTTCATTGAGATTTTTTTAGTAAAGAAGTAGAAAAAAATGAATCGAATATTTCAGGGAAAAGAGATATTATATGAATTTTCATTATAAAAAATATTTATAAAATTCACTTTTATATCATATAAGTATTATTTTAAGTTAAGAATACAATAAGAAATTTATGAATATGGATTTGTAAGTATTTGTAAAGCAGCAATAGCATCTTTCACATTGTTAAATGATTGTCAATTGCTGGCTATTTTTACATCTCATCATTGAGACTGTATAGTAGGAATGATTTCTCTGAATAAGGAATCAAAAATAATGGAAAAATTATTTTTTCGTTTATTACATTTATTTATTTCTCATTTAAGCCCCCATTCTTTTAATTTTTCTTTTAATCAATTTCGGTTAAAACTTTGTATTTTACCTTTAATTGGCCATCATTTTGTGCTTGAAAATTTATTGATAAAATTGTCGTAAACGTATCTGATATTATTGTCTGATAAATCTAATGTTACAGTTTTTCAATCCACTTTACATATTTTTGATGTTATGTCATTCGTAATTCATGGTGAAAAATCTTTTATAGAAGACTGTTTGATGCCAACTACTTTTATTATAGATCCATGTTCTCTTTGAAAGTGATTAAAAATTGTGGATAGTCATCTTTCAACAGGAGCTTTTAATACATTATTTTTAAGTTCTATATTTTGGTTGTTTTGTGTGTCTGGATTTTGAGGATTTGGGTTTGTCTGTGGATTATTAGGCATAAATCGCTCGGTATGGGATTTTAAATCACTTATTTCAATGGATTTATTTTCTTCATTTTTTCATTGAATGTATGTATCAAGTTCTGCTTTTTTGGTAGGATCTGTAGTCACTTTTAAATTATTGTCTGATAAGAATTTTTCTAAAATTACTTTGTTTGTATTTGCATTTTCGGCTAAATTGTGAACAGTTTCTGAACTGTTGGTAGCTCATGTGATTCAGAATGAAGCAAGCCAATTTTTTCGTTTTTCTTCATCAAAATCTTCTGAGAAAATAGCTTGAAAAGACTCTGTAGCAGATGTTCATCATTCTTTTTGAATTTTATCACAAGATTGTTGATAAAAATTTCTTCGGTTGTTGTTATTAGTTCTGAATGTTCTGGTCATTTGTTGTACATCTCCAGCTGTTGCTCAAGAATTGAAAATCATCATAGATTGCATTGCTGGGACGGTAGTTTCGGCAACTTCAGATCATGAAGATGATAATCATCAAACAGCGTTACCGAACTTATTCTTCAGTTCATCCATTGATAATCATCCGGTCATTAATTTTCTAAATAAAGTTATTGGATCTTCTCATGTTAAAAATTGAGATCCAAATATAGGTAGTATGGTGAGTCAAATTTTTGTTCCTAATCATATATTTTTGCTTGTATAAAATTTGTATTGTCAGTATATAACTCACCCAATAATACCTAGTACTCATAGAGTTTTCCATGTGTTTCTTTGTCATGGTGTCATATTGCTACAATTGCTTAGTAATTTATCTAAAACACCAGCTACTCATCATTTTTCTAAAGTTTCTCACCAATCCATATTACTATAATCTACAGATCTACGAGTACTTCATGAAACTCTTTCAACTCTTCATGAAGATTGTATTGGCCATGTAGGAATAGCAATTCCACATCTTTGAAAACTAGGAGTTAATACAGCTGAATTTGTTATAAATAATTCATAATCTGCACGTGTATATCTTCATTCAGCGATTCTTCTATAAAATTCGTTTGCTTTGTGTTCGACTCAGTTAAATATATGTAAAATAGCTCACTTTTTTACTTCTGTTTGTAATTTTTGTTCAAATTCTAAATTATCTGCTTGATGTTCGTTTGATTTTCTAGCGATTTCTGGAGAGTTGTACAAATAACTAGCTGTACTTGCAAAATCTCACCATTGTCACATTCAAATATCTTGTCTCACTTTGTTTACTTGTTGTCGCAAATCTCTTAAATGTGAAATATCATTATCATATATTTCAGCTCTACCTTGTTTAGATAACGCTTTTCTTTTTGCTTTTAGTTGTTTTTCATATTGATTTAGTTTAGTTTTTGCTTCTTTAATTGTTTTTTTTCAGGCTTTTGATAATCACTTTTTGGATAATCATGATTTAGTATCTTCGATTTCTTCTAATAATTTATCAACTACTGATAGAAATCAGACTAAAGTATGCATATCTCTTTCATATTCTAATCATCTTTGTTGAATTGTTAGATCTGATCTGATTCATACGTTAGAAATAGATGAATCAATAGTAGATTGTCTCAGATTATCCATTCATGCTTGGGTCTGTTCGATGGTTTGTCTTCATGTGTTTGAAAAAATATCAGGATTAGATCCGTCTTTCTTTGTTTGGTCTAAATATCAACGAGATGTTGCCATTCTTGTGCTTGGCTAAAATAAATCTACTCGTTATAATTATATACAAAAATGTGTGAAAAGTCAAAAAATTGCATACTTTTTTATTTTAAATTATTGCGTCTTTCGGCTTCCAAAAATATCTTGTACCAGTAAGTATAATCAAAGGCTTTAAATATAGCTTCTAAATATATGAAAACCAAAATTCAAGCTGATACTAAAATTCGGGTTAATATTTCTATTGCAGAATTGTCAATTAGATTCATTTGGATACAAAAGATCATTATAATTAGTGGAATTCAGATGGCTATACATGAATTAAATAAAAATCTGCATCTAATAATAGTTTGTCTTAATAGTCATCTTAATGTTAATCCAAAATTTGATAGTGATAATGTCATGCTTTTTACTACAGCATCCCATGCTGAATAATCTTTTAAAACGATATAATAATTTACATATGGCCAAAGTATGATTTTTCATAGTACGCATGTAATCCATATGATAAAAACTATTATGATTACAGGATTGTTTAAATATCAGAGCATCCAAAATCTGACAGCAAAGATGAAGACCGATCGCATACTTAATCACCACATATTTACTCATCAGAATTCTGCCATAATTCACCATTTTTTCCATCACTTTAAAAATGCTGTTGCGGTTCTCATGTTTGGGTTATCTACGCTATATAATAGAGCTTGCCTTCATATTGGTCAAAATATAGATATTCATAGGATAAAAATTGCTGCTATGACAATTATAAGCCGTAAAATATTAAACCTTTGTATAGCATTTACAAAATATATCAGAGCATTAGAGATATCTACTCATGAATTGTATTTTATATTCACAAGTCAGTTTATGAAATATATAATTCAATAAATTTGATAGAATGTATATGAGTAAGATGTCAAAAGAGCAAGCCTGATGATTCTAGGCCTGTCTATTAGTATTTTAACTGTTTCTTTAACTATTTGTTTTAGCATCTATTCATAGGTTTTTGGGTAATCAAGATTATTTTTCTTCATTAGCTCAGTGGCATTTTTTATATTTTTTACCACTTCCACAAGGACAAGGATCATTTGGTCTAACTTTTTTTCTTGTTGGTAATACTACTCATTCGCTTGGTCAAGATTTTCCGATATCATCAGCATCGAAAACTTCCACTCAATCTTCGTCCTCAAATATCATTTTTCTTGGATCATTACTTGTCTGTGCAATAGCTTTATTTCAAGCCTGGATAACTACTTTACCATCTTTTTTAGAAATCTGAACAGGAACTTTTCATCAAAATTGTTTGCTTGCTTGTTTTAGTTTTTCCATAATCTCTGGATTGTCCTGAACCATCTCAAATAATTGATTTTGCATTTCTTGCTGTTCAGCTACAGCAGGATAATCTATTCTCATCAGTCTTGTTGTCGTATCAGTTTTGATATTTTGCTGTAATAACTCAAATTTTTCAAATGATTCTTGTTTATAAACGATAAGTGGATCCATCTGAGCATATCCCATGAATCATACTTTATCTTTCAAATATTGCATATCATCAATATGTGCTACCCAAAGTTTATCAATAACTTGTAAGTTTACATCTCTCAGAATATTAAAAAGCAGATTTTGATCATATTTTTCTCGAGTTTCTGTGAAATACTCAATCAATCTACGATCTAGACTATTTGCAAGAGTCTTGAAATCCATTTGTTCGTATTCTGCTTTTTGTTTTGCATCAATTTCTAATCAAAACTCTTTGTTCAAAATTAATAACAAATCTCAAACATTTTGTCATGTAGCTTCTGCAGTAGAAATTTGAGTATTTAAAATTTCTTGAGAATCTAGCATGAATTGTTGCTTAGCTGTTTTTAGCCATTCAGATTTTTTTTCTTCATCTTCATTTGCTTCGATGATGCTATCTCTCGTGAAATAAATTCTCTTTCTCTGTTTATCGATTACAGAATCATAGTCGAACAAATGTTTTCTAGTACTAAAATGCCATGCTTCAATTTCTTTTTGAGATCTAGTAATGGCTGATGTAAATTGTTTTTGAGTTAATTCAAGATTTGCTAAGTCTTCTTTTGAAAGTAGCATTCATGCCATAGCTTGGATTCTTTCTCATCACATTTTTCTCATTAAAGTATCATCCAAAGCTACAAAGAAAACAGAAACTCCAGGATCTCACTGTCTACCAGCACGTCCACGTAGCTGATTATCAATTCTTCTAGATTCATGTTTCTCTGTTCAGAGAATGAATAATCCATAATGGAAATCTTTTTCCATAGAGTCTTTGGTTCATTCAGTGTCTAATGTAATTCTTGCGAAAATATCAGTTTGTTCTTTCTTCTTACTATTAATCTGAATATTGATTTTTACTCCATCTTTTGTAATGGTTGATTTTTCAGCTTTTACAACATCATCATTTTCAAGTCAGAATTGATTTTTTAATCAATCGATAGTCAATTCATATTCTTTCCTTGAATATACATTAATCTTTACAGCAGTCTGATTCTTGATTTGTTTTGCACACCATTTGGCATAATTCGTTGCCATTTTTTCGTTTAATCAGTCTTCCAATTTGATGTCAGTTCCACGTCATGCCATATTTGTAGCTACAACTACTGATTGATATTTACCGGCATTTGCAACGATATGAGCTTCTTGTTCGTGGAATTTAGCATTCAAAACATAGTGAGTAATTGCATCTTTTTCGAGGATACGAGAAACATATTCAGATGTGGCGATATCTGCAGTTCAGATTAGGATTGGTTGTCAGATTTCGTGGTAAAATTTGATATAATCTTTTACGAATTTCCATTTAATTTGTTGATTATAATAAACTTTATCATGTTTATCTACTCTTAGAATTGGTTTATTCGTAGGTACAATTACTACTTCGAGTTCATAAATCTTTTGGAATTCTTCAGCTTCTGTAGCAGCGGTACCAGTCATACCTGCCAGTTTTTTATATTGTTTGAAAAAATTCTGGTAAGTAATTGTGGCCATAGTCTGAGATTCACGTTGAATTTGTACGTTCTCCTTGGCTTCAATAGCTTGATGTAATCATTCACTAAATCTTCTTCATGGCATCGTTCTACCAGTATGCTCATCCACGATTAAGACTTCACCATTTGAAACAATATAATCTACATCTCTGATATAAACAGCTTTTGCTCTAAGTGCATTTTCGATATGATGAATTTCTTCAAATCAGAAATCTTTATAGAGATTTTCTACATTCAAAAGCTGTTCAAGTTTAGCGATTCATCTTCCACTTAATGAAGCTGTTTTTGTTTTTTCATCAATATAATAATCTCCATCTTCTTCTTGTTCTTTCGGTTCGTCGTTTATTAATTCATTCAAGAGTCATTTACTTACTTTTTTCTTTCCGCTACATGGAGTAAGCATATTTACTATATTTGCGTAATATGTGTATTTTTCTGTAGGTTCTTCTCTAGCTTCAGAAATGATCAATGGAGTCCTTGCTTCATCTATTAATATGGAATCTATTTCGTCAACAATGGCAAAATTCAAAGGTCTCCAAATCAGATTTCTTCTTTCCATTGTCTGAACCAGATTATCTCTCAAATAGTCAAATCATAATTCAGAGTTTTCTACATATGTGATATCTTTGGAATATTCTTCTCTTCTTCTTTGTAGGGGAGTTCATTTAACCACACTTCATACAGTCAATCCAAGCCATTGATACAAATATCAAATCCATTGAGCATCACGAGATGCAAGATAATCATTTACAGTTACTACATGAACTCAATTTCATGATAAAGCATTCAAATATACTGGAGCGGCTGCAACGAGAGTTTTTCATTCTCATGTTTTCATTTCGGCAATTTTACCTTGATGGAGAATAATTCCTCATAAAAGTTGAACGTCGTAAGGAATCATATTCCAAGTTTGCTTTTCTCATTTTACGTCATATGTATCTCCAACCATTCTTTTACAAGCTTGTTTTACTACTGCAAAAGCTTCTGGAAGAATGTCATCTAAAGTTTCTCATTTAGTTAATCTTTCTTTGAATTCAGATGTCTTAGCTTTAATTTCGTCATCAGTTAATGGTTCGAACTTATCGTATCGTTCATTAATTTTATTTACGATTGGTCGTAATGTATTAATCTGTTTTTGATTGTAATCTCATCAAATCAAGTTAGTTAATCGGTCAAACATAATTCTATAAATAAATTGAATATAAAGTATTTAGCTTGTTAAATTTCAACAAGTTTAATAATTATATAAATCCAAAAGAATAAAACAATCTGATTTTTAATTTAGTTTTTTATAATTTTTGAAAATCATATGTTGCATATAAAATTACACTAAAGTCAAATTGAAATTTACGATTATTGCTTATCTTTTTTGCTTTTTTTTGTATTATGACTATAATTATGTGTTTTATTTTTATTCATCATTGGATGAAAAAAAAGATTCAAATTATAACGGTTTTTATTGTATTATTTCAGATTGTTGCTCCTGGATTTGTTTGTGTTGAAGCTAGACAGAATGATACAAAACAACCGGAAGCTTGTGATTGACCAGCTGAAATGATGTCAAATTATTTTGATTTTCAAAATGATGCAATAAAGATACTTTTGTGATCGGAGGTTAATTCATTGCGTTTTTCAACATCTTTTAATCAATGATTATTTACAAATCGTTCTTTAGAGTTAAAAGGTACGTCTGCAATAGATTTTTTGGCATCAAATGTTGTATGAAGTATGAAATCTTTTGTATCTAATGCAATGACTTCTATGGCACTCTTGATATTGGCTTCGAAATCTACGATAAGGTCTAATACTGAATGATTAGCAGTCTTATTTAAGGATAGACCTATAGTTAGAGATTATAAGCAGATGTTGGACATAGAAACAACTTTGTTTGATGTGGCTTATTTTCGTTCAAAACAAGTAGATTTGACACGTCAGTTTGATGGAAATTTAAAGGATTCGTTTAATAAATTAATAGAAAAATATCAAGGAGTATGATTGTTGGAACAGTGAGAAAGATTAAAATGATCAGAGACATTGGCTAGCATTATATATGATTTGGTAGCAATGAATGCATCGATGAAACATTTTATTATGATTGGTGGTAATTTGTGAGATAAATGATTGCGTGATTATAATTGATGTTTTTGAAATAATGATGAAGATAATTGTAATAGAGACGTTTCTATTTTGAAGTTTAGTGATAACGCTATAAAACAATTACATAATGAATATAAAGATGTTAGAACTTATTGAGAATGTAATTCTTATAAAGCATCATTCAATGCAACGATTAATAAAACTATAAATAATAATTTAAATTCAGTAAAAACTGCAGCTAAGGATATCGATCATGCAATGAAAAGATTGAGATGAACATTGATGTGATCCTATGACTGAAAAAAACCAGAGAGTCGCTGTGATATCTCTGATTATGAAATGGCTCAATTGAAAGCTTATTGGTGAGGAGACTGGACTTGTAGTGAATCTTTTTTGAATGTAGATGCTTCAGCCGCACTATTGAAATCAAGAAATTATTTTGACCAGAAAAAATCTCAACAAAAGCAAAAAAATAAAACTGAAAGTGTATTGAAAAAGGCAGATAAACCAGAGTCAAAAGATACTATAATATGAAATGTGACGGAAAAACTTAAATCTAAAAATACGAATGATGAGAGAGTACAATTATGGTATAGAATATATTGAAATGATACTAGATATAATCAGGATTTTTCTTTTGAATTAGATTCCGATTTTACTGAAGTTTTTCAAAATACAATGGATCAATATGCACAAGCACAAGAAAATTGAGCTAATACTGATGTATCGGATTTATTTCCTAGAGGTAAG
>Ga0247608_10008693_pt1 | contig 10202 bp, 6 predicted proteins | sample 176DNAGHGlowgp2_FD_193490 | JGI IMG/M metagenome (GOLD analysis project Ga0247608, IMG submission 193490) | Sheep rumen microbial communities from Palmerston North, Manawatu-Wanganui, New Zealand - 1766 DNA GHGlow gp2 | ecosystem: Host-associated > Mammals > Digestive system > Stomach > Rumen ... | reverse complement strand
GGCTATGGAGAATATCAGTGACGTGTTTGCCATGAATGGCACGCCACGCCAGATCACCGTATCACTGGCCCTCAGCAAGCGCTTCACCGTAGAGGATATGGAGGAGTTCTATGCTGGTCTGAGACTGGCATGTGAGAAATGGAATGTTGATATCGTAGGTGGCGACACCACCTCTTCTTATACTGGACTGGCCATCAGCATCACCTGCATTGGTGAAGCCCGCAAGGAGGATATCGTCTATCGCAACGGGGCCAAGAACACCGATCTGATCTGTGTCTCTGGCGACCTTGGCGCAGCCTATATGGGCTTACAGTTGTTGGAGCGCGAGAAGAGCGTATATTACCAACAGGTTAACGAAGCCAAGAAGAAAGGCGACAAGAAAGCCCTTGAGGAACTGGCTCATTTCAATCCCGACTTCGCAGGTAAGGAATATCTCCTGCAGCGTCAGTTGCAGACTGAGGCCCGTGGTGATATCATCAACAAACTGCGCGAGGCTGGCATACACCCCACGGCTATGATGGATATCAGCGACGGTCTGTCATCAGAACTGATGCATATCTGCAAACAGAGCGGCGTGGGTTGTCGTATCTTTGAGAAAGAGATTCCCATCGACTACCAGACTGCTGTGATGGCAGAAGAGATGAATATGAATGTCACCACCTGTGCACTCAATGGTGGTGAAGACTACGAACTGCTCTTCACTGTTCCCATCGGCGACCTGGACAAAGTAAAAGATATGGAAGGTGTGCGTATGATTGGACATATCACAGACCAGAAATACGGTCAGATTCTCGTCACACGCGACAACCAGGAATTCGAACTGAAAGCCCAAGGTTGGAATCCCTTAAACGACCAAAAATAAAGAATTGAAGCGAATTTTTCGACTACAATGCTTCTTTTAAGGAGAAAATTCTTAAAAACTGCAAAATAATTGACCAAACGTTTGGTCAATTATTTTTTTATTCGTACCTTTGCACCCGCAAACGAAAGGATTGCAGTGAACACATGATGGTGCCTTAGCTCAGTTGGTAGAGCATCGGACTGAAAATCCGTGTGTCCCCGGTTCGATTCCTGGAGGTACCACTCCTCCTTTCATTATGAATCCCGCGTAAGTCGAAAGGCTGAAACGGGATTTTTTCTTTCCCACTATTTTCAAGCAAGAAACAACAAAGACACTCCCCTCTCCTATAAAAAAAATGGAGCAACTGTGCGTTACTCCATTGGGAAAAGTCCAAATAACTTTGCGTCTATCATATCCGTGACCTGCTTGAAGTCCTCTGGGTTATCACCAAACTTACAGTGATCACCATCAACCACAATCAGCGGACCTTTGTAGTTGGCTATCCATTCCTCATAACGACGACTCAGTCCTTCCAGATAATCCAGTCGCATAGTCTGCTCATACTCACGACCACGTTTCTGAATCTGTGCCACCAGCGTAGGAATACTGCTACGGATATAAATCATCAGCTCTGGCAACTTCACCAGCGACATCATCAGGTCAAACAAGTCCTTATAGTTCTGGAAGTCACGATCGCTCATCATACCCTGTCCATGCAGGTTGGGCGCAAAGATACATGCATCCTCAAAAATCGTGCGGTCCTGAATAATCGTCTCTTTGGAACTAGCTATCTCCACCACCTCCTTAAAGCGTTTATTCAAGAAGTATATCTGCAGATTAAACGACCACCGTTTCATGTCGGCATAGAAGTCCTCCAGATACGGATTATTGTCAACGGGTTCAAATCTTGGCGTCCAACCATAACGGTGGGCCAACATCTTTGTCAGAGTGGTTTTACCACTTCCAATATTTCCGGCTATTGCGATATGCATATATAATTTGTTTTTTATTCAGGGAAAAGTCCAAACAGCGTACTGTCGATACGATCAACGATACGTGCAAAATCCTTCGGGTTATTCTGATAGTCCAGTTCATCTTTCTCGATGACCATCACCTTACCCTTATACATCTTATAGATAAATTCGTCATAACGACGGTTCAGGTTCTCCAGATACTCCAACTTCATGGTCTGCTCATACTCACGTCCGCGCTTCTGGATATTACCAACCAGATGAGGAACAGACGCACGAAGATAGATCATCAAATCAGGATAATGTACTACGCTCATCATCTGCTCAAAAAGTTCCATATAGGTCTCATAGTCACGATCAGAGAGATTACCCATAGCCTTATTGTTCTGCATGAACACATAGACACCCTCAAAGATAGAGCGGTCTTGTACGATGGTATGGTCTGATTTAGCAATTTCTATGAGATCACGGAAGCGCTCCTTCAGGAAATACACTTCCAGATTGAACGACCAACGATGGATATCACGATAATAGTCTTCCAAATAAGGATTATGGTCAACAGCCTCGAAGCGTGCTTCCCATCCGTAATGACGGGCCAGCATACGAGTTAATGTTGACTTTCCGCTACCAATATTTCCAGCTACCGCTATATGCATTTTCTAAGGTTTCTGAGCGCAAAGGTACTAAATAATTTCCAATTCATAATTCATAATTCATAATTATTTTGTACCTTTGCGCAAAATTCTTATAACTATGGGTATTATAATAGGTATAGACGTGGGCATCAGCACCACGAAGATTGTAGGCTTGAAGAATGGACGCGTGGTGTCACCCATTCGCATCACCGCTGCCGACCAGGTGACTTCACTCTATGGCGCATTCGGAAAATACCTACACGACAACAAAGTAGAATTGAAGGATGTAGAACAGGTGATGCTGACGGGTGTCGGCGCAGCCTATATTGACGAGCCTGTCTATGGTATCCCCACGCAGAAGGTAGACGAGTTTATTGCCGATGGTCTGGGAGCGCGCTTTGAAAGTGGTCTCTCCAAGGCTATCGTCGTATCAATGGGCACAGGTACCAGTTTTGTACAGTGTGACGGTGAAGACATCCGTCATATCGGCGGACTCGGCATTGGCGGCGGCACCCTGCAGGGATTGAGTCGTGTGATGTTGAACACACGTGATCCCAAGCAGATTCAGAGTTTGGCCATGCAGGGCAACATCCATAATATCAACCTGCTGATTGGCGACATCTCCACCCATCCGCTGCCAGGCCTGCCAATGAATGCCACAGCCAGTCTGTTCTCTAAGGCGCAATACGATGCGCCTAAGGAAGACATCGCACTGGGTATCATCGTCATGGTGCTTCAGAGTATTGGCTCAGCAGCCATCCTGTCGGCGCTCAACTCAGGCATCAAAGACTTCGTCCTCATTGGCAACCTCACGTTGCTGCCTCAGTGCAAGGAGGTCTATCCCATGCTTGAGAAACTCTACCAGGTACATTTCCACATTCCTAAGTTCGCCGAGTTCTGCACAGCTATTGGTGCAGCCCTGGCTTATCACCAAAACCAAGAATTAACTAAATAACTATGATTTACAAACATTTCCTGACCGTTGCAGCAGGATTGATGCTGGCAACAACCATTCAAGCCAAACCATTTTTCACAGTTAAGGCCGACACCCTTAGCAAAGACACTACCGTTATCGACACCACAAAGGTCGATAAGGAAGGCGTAAAGTCTAAGAATAAGAAAGAGCCAAAAGAAACTGAGTATCAAAAGCTTATCAAGAAAGGAGGCACCGTAACAGACGGTCTTTTCCGCGTACGTCACATCGAAGATAAATACTACTTCGAGGTACCCGACTCAATGATAGGACGCTACATCCTCTGCGTCACCCGCTTCACTGCCGTGCCACAAAATTTCGGTATGTTTGCTGGTGAGGAAATCACCCATTCCACCATCTATTTTGAGAAGCGCGACACTAGTCAGATTATGATCAGACAGTACGTCTTGTCACACCTGGCCGATAATGGTGACAATATCTCACGCACCTTGGAGCAGTCAACGATTGACCCCATCGTACAGTCGTTCAAGGTCATTGGACAGAACGAAGAGAAAGATGCCAGCCTCATCGAGGTCACCTCACTCTTCAATAGTGACAACAACTTGATGAGCTTCTCCAACAACGACAAGACCTCACTGAAAGTCGGTGGCCTGATGAAGGACCGCACCTTTATCGATACTATCAAGGTGTTCCCAACCAATATCGAGGTAGCCACCACCCGCACCTACGGTTCTTCTCCAGCCCGCTCTGAGGCTTCAAAGACAGGTACTATCACTATGGCATTCAACACGTCTATGGTACTTTTGCCTAAAGAGCCTATGCGCAAGCGCCTGTGGGACGACCGTGTGGGTTATTTCGTGAATAACTTCGTGCGATTCAGCGATGCCCAGCACAAGACCGAACACGAGTCGTTCATCTCTCGCTACCGTTTGGTACCCAAGAACAAGAAGAAATACCTGCGTGGCGAACTGACTGAGCCCGAAAAGCAGATCGTCTATTATATAGACCCAGCCACCCCCAAGAAATGGATTCCCTATCTGATCCAGGGTATCAACGACTGGAACGTAGCTTTCGAGGCTGCTGGTTTCAAGAATGCCATCACAGCCAAGGTACTGCCTGAGGACGATCCCAATGTGAGTCTGGAGGATGCCCGCTACTCCGTGCTGCGCTATCTGCCCGCTGAGATTGAGAATGCCTACGGTCCCCGTATCGTTGACCCTCGCTCTGGTGAGATTATCGAGGCCCATATCTGCTGGTATCATAATGTGATGAACCTGCTCACGAAATGGTATATGGTACAGTGCGGTGCCGTAGATAAGCGCGCACAGACCATGAAGTTTGACGATAAACTGATGGGCGAGCTCATCCGTTTCGTCTCAAGTCATGAGGTTGGTCACTCGCTGGGCCTGCGTCATAACATGGGGGCTTCGTTTGCTACGCCCGTAGAGAAGCTGCGCGACAAAGCATGGGTTGAGAAAAATGGCCATACAGCCAGCATCATGGACTATGCTCGTTTCAACTATGTAGCGCAGCCTGAGGATAATATCTCGTCAAAGGGTCTGTTCCCCCGTATCAACGACTACGACAAATGGGCTATCAAATGGGGTTACCAATGGCGCCCAGAGTTCAAGGATGAATACGAAGAGAAGGAAAAGCTCATGACTGAGACGACGAACATTCTGAAAGGCAACCAACGTCTTTGGTTTGGTGGTGAGGGACGTAATGAAGACCCACGTGCCCAGACTGAGGACTTGAGCGACAACAACGTCAAGGCCTCTGAATATGGTATCAAGAACCTGAAACGTGTCATGCAGCACCTGCCTCAGTGGACCAAGGAGGAGAACGACCAGTATGACGACCTCATAGAGATGTATAAAGCCGTTGCCGATCAGTTCAATCGTTACATGAACCATGTAGCTAAGAATATCGGTGGTCGCTATATCAACAACATGCCGGGTCTGGAGCCTTACGCCCCTGTGCCTGCAGCTCGTCAGCGCGAGGCTCTGCAGTATTTAGGCAGAAATATCTTCGAGGCTCCCGAGTGGCTCTATCCTGCCAATATTCTGTCTAAGAGTGGTGCCGATGCCGCTACCACCCAACAGCAACAGCAGACCCTCCTGCTCACCCGCTTGATGACACCCCTGATGCTGAGTAATATCAGCACCAGCGACTATGCTGTCAATCAGTATCTGGACGACCTCTTTGCTCAGGTATGGACAGCGCCCAAGGGCAGCACGTCCTTCCAGCAGAAAGCCCGTCGCCAGTTGCAACGTTCGTATGTGCAGAACTTAAACAGTCTGCTCAATCCTTCTGAAGCTGACCTTAAGGGAGCTATGTCACGCAGCTACAACTCTGATGCCATGCTCTACGTCCTGCAGAATCTGCAGAAGGTGGAGACCTACTGTCAGCAGCAGATGAAGGCATCTGAGGGTATCAATGCCCTGCATTTCGAAGATCTGCTCCGCGAGATAAAACTTATCCGCGAGCGCCGCACAACAGTAAAATAAGCATATGCACAGAAGTCACAAACAGTCCGTAATCCTGGCTATTGCCCTCCTTTTCTCTGCCATATCATTTGCTCAGAAAGGTGGACACACATTGAATGTCACGGTCACAGAGAAAGGCACCCGCGAGGCCATCATTATGGCCACCATGCAACTGCAGCCCATTGGGGCTATGGCCGTAACTGATGTCAATGGTAAGGCCACTATCAACAACATCCCGTCAGGCGAGTACAACCTACAAATCAGTTATGTAGGTTTCGAACCTGTCAACACGCGTGTAAAAATCAGCAAGGACCTGCAGATGCAGTTCCAGATGACGCCCTCTTCCCTTTCGCTGCGCGAAGTACAGGTGGTGGCTCGTCAACGTGAGAGTGGCGCCTCAACAGCTAATGTCATTGGTCGTCAGGCTATCGATCACCTGCAGGCCACGTCATTGGCTGATGTGATGCAACTGATTCCCGGGCAGCTGATGGACCGTCCTGATCTGACCGCCAAACAGGGATTGCAGCTGCGCACACTTCAGAATAACTCTACTATGGCCTTTGGTACCAACATCGTTGTGGATGGTGTACCAATGTCTAACAATGGTGAGATAGGTCAAGGAGCTTTTTCAGGCACCGCCTTCGCAGGTTCCGACATGCGTCAGATCTCTGCCGATAACATTGAGGAGGTAGAGGTGATCCGTGGTATCCCCTCAGCCGAATATGGCGACCTGACCAGCGGACTGGTTGTGGTTCATTCCAAGGTTGGTGTCACACCTTGGCAGGCAAAAGCCAAGATCAACCCCGGTCTTCAGAACTATAGTGTGGGCAAGGGTTTCTCTCTTGCCAAGGGCGGCATCATCAATGCTAATTTCGATTATGCCAAGGCATGGGGCGACCCACGTCAGAAGACACGCTCTTTTGACCGTTACACGGCTAATATCGGATGGGGTTATGACATCACTCCCCGCTGGCACGCTGACACCAAACTGCGTTTCATGCAGGCTAAGGACTGGACTGGTCAGGATCCCGATGCCATTCAGGACGGAACAGAGAATAAATCAAAGACAACCACCGTTGGACTTAATCATAACGGACGTATCCGCATGGACCTGCCGTTGATACGCTCTTTGAAATATACCCTTGGTGTCACCATGACGCAAATTGACACCCGTAACACCAGTTATGTATCCGTCAGCAGTGGTCTGCTACCCATACTCACGGCTCGCGAGACTGGTTATTACTCAGTTCCCTGGGTTACCTCATCCTATCTGGCAACAGGTATCACCGAGAGTCGTCCTGGCAATATTTTCTTCAAGATGACCGATGATTTCTTCTGGCGTAGCGGAAAGACCGTTCAGAGTTTCAAGGTGGGTGTTGACTATCACTACGACTGGAACACAGGCCGCGGCTATTACAATGCCGATGAGAATCTCCCCTACCGTCCTAACAGCAATGGTCGTCCACGTGCCTTCGATGACATCCCCGGTCTGCATCAGTTGTCAGCCTTTGCCGAAGATCAGTTCACCTATAATATCAATAAGGTAAACCGTCTGCGCATTAACTTCGGACTGCGCTTCACGTCACTGCAGCCTTTCAGCGATGTGGCTACTACAGCCCTCTCACCCCGTCTGAACGCGGCCTTCACCGTAACGAAATGGCTCGATATTCGCGGTGGTATCGGCCTCAACTCCAAGACACCAGGATTGATGCACCTCTATCCTGACAAGAAGTATATCGATGATTTGGTAGGTAATTTCACTATGGCAACCACACCAGCCTACTACACCCATACTGAGGTCTATGACGTACAGCGCTCTAAGGGATTGAAGAATGCCACGACGACAAAGGTAGAAGTAGGTGCCGACATCAAACTGCCAGGCAACCGTAAGCTGAGCATCCTGGCTTATCAGGATCGTACGCCTAATGGTTTTGAGGCTGCTTCCGACTATTTCACTTATACGTACAATCTCTTCGATGATACCCACATGCCTTCTGGTATGGAGACAGGTAACCCTGATTTCTCTACCGGCTACGCTTATCAGTTCACTTGCTTCGCTACGACCGGTCAGTTGGCTAATACCGATAAAACCATCAACCGCGGTGTGGAGTACGACTTCGATCTTGGTGAGATCAAACCGCTGAAGACAAATCTCTATTTCAGTGGTGCTTGGAACGAGACAAAGACCGACTGGAGCACACGCATGAATACCACGTCGGTACCTGCAGCGCTGCTCACGGGTACTATCTATGCTGGTCGTAACATCTCTCCTGTACGTATTGTCTATCCTTCCGGTCTCGACTATACCCGTCTGCGTCGTTTCGTCACCACCTTGCGTGCCGTCACCCATATCCCGCAGCTCAACATGGTGGCTTCGTTCACGGCACAGGCTATCTGGCACAACTCTACCTGGAGCTATACAGCCGACAAGAACCCCATTGGATGGATTAGCAACGACCTCGTATATCATGATATCAACTCTGCCGACTATATCACCTTCGATGGTGGACAGATTGCCACCAACGATGAGAAGCTGCAGCTGAAATACTCAGACAACGAACCAACGAAGTCGCCTACTACTTGGAACCTATCGGCTCGTCTGACGAAAGAAATCAGTAAGACGGGAACTCTCTCACTCTATGTGGACAACTGTCTGTTCTATGAGCCCTATCTGAAAGGCAATAACACGAACTCTCTCACTCAGCGTAACACAGGCAAGTTTGCCTTCGGTGCCGAACTGTCAATCAACTTCTAGAGCATATATGAAAAAAACATATCTCATCAGTGCTGCCATTCTGGCATTCACCTCTTGCGTAGATTTCAACGATGCTACCACAGAGACCAGCGTGCGCATACAATTGCAACAGCCAGAAGAGTTCACCACCTCTGCTGACCTCACAGGCCATAACATCATCATGATACAAGGCGAGAAACGTCTCTCGGCCACGACAGATGCCACGGGCATTGCTATCTTCAGCAATCTGATTCCCGATGTCTATGATATCTCCTGCTCATGGGAACTGACATCCGACCAGTATCACCAGCTGACGGGAGATAATCAGGTCGTCAGCGGCTGCACCGTTTCCGGCTCAGTCAACTCCTGCCTTATCAAAGAAGAAGGACAGACTATCCAACTGCCTACACAACTCAGCATCAACCGCGACATCATTATCAGTAAGATATACTTCGCAGGTTCTAAGGACGACAACAACCGTCCCTATGAAGCAGGCAAATATCTGGAACTGTATAACCAAAGCGACAAAGAGGTAGATATCTCTGGTCTCTACATCGGACTGGTTGAAGCGGAGAGTACACAGGCTTATACCCTGCAGAACCTGCATGATGCCTATGCCGACTCCGTAGTATTGCTAAAGCAGATATTCCGCATCCCTGCCGATGCGAATTATAAAGTGGCAGCCGGAGGCACCGTGCTCATTGTCAATAGTGCTATCGACCACACGGCTAATAATTCAAATGAGAGCGACCTCTCTGGTGCCGACTTTGAGGCAAAGGACTTCAGTAGTCGTCCTGTACAGAATAATCCTGCCACCCCTGCTTTGGAGCTCGTCTATACCATGTATCCCTCTATCTCTATCATGAATCTGGTACAGAGCGGTCCCTGCAGTGTTGTCATTTTCCGTACCGACGAGGATGTCACCACCTGGCCGACCACTTATCCCTATGGTAAGACCACTGGCAACCAGTGGGTAGTAGCGCCTAAGCGTACCATCATCGACGGCGTTGAGGTGCTGCGTCGCAACAGCAGCAACAAATCCGAAATCGTTGATGTCACCAGCAAGCGTCTCTACGACGATATTGATGCTGGTTACACCTATATCAACGCCCCTGCTGGTCGTAATGGTGAGGTGGTCTATCGTAAGACCAGCAAGCATGCCACCGATGGTCATGCCATCCTGATGGACACCAACAACTCTAGCAACGATTTCCAAGTATCTACCACTATCAAGCCCCGCGAATACGATGAATAAGAAATACTTTCTAGTTTCACTAGTCACACTAGTATCACTAGTTACACTAGACATCTCAGCTCAAGAGAGCGAGTATCGCTATGATGATGCCATGCAGTTGTGGCATCAAACCGATAATGCTGCCGGTCTGGGACTTGACAACAGTCGTGACCGTGGTTATGCAGAGTTCAATCTGGAGCACCGCAGCGGCGACTATAGTCGTGTGCAGGAAGGTGATCAGCGCAATCAACTGAAGTTCACCACCGAGCGCTATCAGCAAATCAGTATGCTATTCGTGGGCTACGGCAAATTCCAGTTTGACATGGACCGTACCAAGCACCGCGCCTGGTGCGACGTGATGCGCCCC
>Ga0247608_10008692_pt1 | contig 10202 bp, 8 predicted proteins | sample 176DNAGHGlowgp2_FD_193490 | JGI IMG/M metagenome (GOLD analysis project Ga0247608, IMG submission 193490) | Sheep rumen microbial communities from Palmerston North, Manawatu-Wanganui, New Zealand - 1766 DNA GHGlow gp2 | ecosystem: Host-associated > Mammals > Digestive system > Stomach > Rumen ... | reverse complement strand
GTTTGGGCGTTAAAAGTGACGGAAGGCGGGTGTTTTTCGTTACTTTTGTATTCTTTTTGATGGGAATAGTCCCAAATAACCATCAAAACAGTTACAACAATGAAACGATTATCATTGATTGCGTCGGCCTTGGCGGTGCTGTTGCCGACGGCGTGACCACCTTCGACATCTTCACCCCGAGAGGTTCATTCGACGCACAGTGTAGACTAATGCAATGACAAAGAGAGGTTACTTTGCGGTCGTTCCAACGTCACTTTGCGGTGGTTCCAATGGCATCTACGACCCGTTCCGATGATACTTTAGGGGGTAAAGTATCATCGGAACATCCGCAAAGTACCGTCGGAACAGGTGGAAGGAACGTCAGGAACAACCCTAAAGTGACGTTCTTTTGAGTAATTATTTGGGGGGAAATTTGTTTTTTTGCCTAAAAATGAGTACCTTTGTAGTCCAGAAAGAAAAGATTGTTATGCCAAGGAAAAATAGTGGAATGTGGTATGAGGTTCACCCGACGCCAGTGAAGTGTTTCAGGACGGTTCAGCGCATCTACAATAAGGAATGATATGATTTGAAGAGTTTAACGTGAATTTGTAAGCATTTTAGCACATTTCCCATAAAAATGACCTTCTATTGTCAGCTGGACTTGACAAACGGCAAAAATGCCTCAAAAGCATCCATAAGGAGGTTCATGAGGAAACAGGCGAGACGTGGGTGGTGCTCGATGCCGGTTCGCTGCCCTTTTAATTAAATTAATTAAATAATTATTAGCCCCTATAGGGGCTTAAATAAATTAATTAATAATAACACGCGAGATTCAAAATGAAGTCGGACATCGCCCTTCGCAAATGTAGTACCTTTGCATTGTCAACGAGAGAGAAACGGCATATATATTTTCGATTATATCTTTGTTATTTCAAATTATTTTTGTATTTTTGCAGCCAGAAACCAAAGATGTTAAGATTATGAATAAGAACGAACAATTTGTTATTACCATCAACCGCGAAGTAGGTTCTGGTGGACGTACCGTAGGACGCAAACTGGCCGAGAAGCTGGATGTCAAGTACTTCGACAAGGCCATTGTCGATGGGCTCACCAAGCAGTTCGGACTCTCCATCGAGCGCATCGAGGAGATCAAGTCCCAGAAAAAGTCGTGGTGGAACGACATCAACAATTACTACAACACGCTTGTCAACAGCGCCAACCTGCCCATGGAGGCCGAGGTGAAACTCGACAACGAGACGATGTTTGTCACCGAGAAGCACATACTGCAGGAGCTGGCCAGCCACTCGTCGTGTGTCATTGCCGGCCGCACTGGTTTCATGGTGTTCCGTGAGTGGCCCAACCACCTCAACATCTTCATCCAAGCCTCGATAGAGCATCGCGTCCAGCGCATCATGCGCCGCCAGAACGTGAGCGAGCAGGAGGCCCGCGACATCATCAAACGTCTGGACGCCGGCCGCGAGACCTACATCAAAAAATACGAGAACACATCGCGTTACGACACACGCAATTATGATCTCGTACTCTCTATGGACGGTAAGACCGAGGATGAGATAGTCGATGTCATTCTGAAATACATCGGCTAGCTAAGAATTAATATGTAACTTTGCATATTAAAATGAAATAAGTACGAATATGGGAAAGATTAAGACTATCGGTATTTTGACGTCGGGTGGCGATGCCCCCGGTATGAACGCGGCCATCCGTGCGGTGACGCGCTCTGGCATATACAACCAGTTTAATATCAAAGGCATCTACCGAGGCTACGAAGGACTCGTTCACGACGAGGTGAAGCCCTTTACTACAGAGGATGTCTCAGGTATCATCACCCGTGGAGGCACAATCTTGAAAACCGCCCGTTCAAAAGAGTTCATGACCCCCGAGGGCATGCAGAAAGCCTATGAAACCTGTCAGAAGGAGGAGATAGATGCCTTGGTGGTCATCGGTGGCAATGGTTCCCTTACTGGTGCCTGGAAGTTCGGCGTGGAGTTCGACTTCCCCGTCATCGGTTTGCCTGGAACCATCGACAACGACCTCTACGGCACCGATGCTACCATTGGTTATGACACCACCATGAACACCATCATGGAGTGTGTGGACCGCATCCGCGATACCGCCAACTCGCACGAGCGCATCTTCTTCATCGAGGTGATGGGCCGCGATGCCGGCTTTTTGGCACAGAACAGCGCCATCGCCTGTGGTGCCGAGGCTGCCATTGTTCCTGAAGAGGTGACCGACGTCGACCAGCTGGCAGCCTTTATGGGTCGTGGCATCCGCAAGTCGAAGAAATCGTGTATCGTCATCGTTTCGGAGAGTCCCAAGTGTGGTGCTATGTACTACGCCGACCGTGTGAAGAATGAGTTCCCGGAGTTCGACGTACGCGTATCTATCCTGGGCCACCTGCAGCGCGGTGGTTCGCCGTCAGCTCGCGACCGCATTCTGGCCAGCTGTACTGGCGTCGGAGCCATTGAAGCCATTCTGCAGGGGCAGCGTAACATCATGGTGGGTGTCCGCAACAACGATGTGGTCTATGTGCCCTTCTCGGAGTGCATCCGCACTGACAAGCGATTCGACAAGCGTCTGATAACCGTACTTGATGAACTAAGCATATAATATTGAAGAAGATACTTTTGGTTGCAGTCGCCATGATGGCGGCTGTGAGTGTGAAAGCGCAGAACTTCCCCGTAGGCATCCTCAGTGGGCAGGACTCGGTGAAGGGTGTGCAGTTTGGTGTTATCTCCTCAATCTCTGTTAACGGCGGCAAAGGACTGCAGTATGGTACGTTCTCCAACGTTTCGGGCGGCACGCTCAGTGGCCTGCAGCTGGCTGGTATTAACAATATTACACGTGGAATGGATAAGGGCTTGCAGTTGTCGGCGATCCTCAATGCGTCATCGTGTAAGATGAACGGTTGGCAGCTGGGTGCTATCAACTATGCTGACTCGTTGAACGGTGCACAGATTGGTGTGTTCAACGTGGCCCGCAAACGCCCCAAGGGCTGGCAGGTAGGTATCGTGAACCTCAGCTACGACACTATCGGACATAAGATTGGTCTGGTGAATATCAACCCCACCACCACCATCGACTACATGGTCTATGGCGGCAGCTCGACCAAGATGAACATCGCTGCCCGTTTTCGTAACAAGAGTACGTATAACATCATTGGTGTCGGTACGCACTTCATGGGTCTCGACTCAAAGTTCTCGGGAGCCCTGTTCTATCGTATTGGACAGTACAAGCAACTGACGCCGAAATTGAGTCTGAGCGGTGACCTCGGCTACTACCACGTGGAGACGTTCCATAAAAATTCGGACGAAGGTCCCGAACGCCTCTATTCGTTGCAGGCACGCATCAATGCCGATTATCAGTTCAGTAGGAAGTTCGGAGCCTTTGCATCGGTAGGCTGGGGACTGACGCGATATTACAACCGTAACGAGACCTACCGCAACCGCCCGTTATTTGAACTCGGTCTGACCTACCGTCAGTCGCGCAACCAGCACGACACGTGGATGCGCGCGTGGGAGGAGAAGAGAAAGCAAATAGTCTATGGCGACTCGACAATGGCACTGCCCGTGAAAAAACGCTACTGGCAGGCTGCTGCCGAGGTGACAGCCATCAATGTCGGCGTGCAGCTGTTCGACCGCTGGGCGCTGAAGTCCGACTTCGCCCAGACTACGCTGAATTCGCTGAAACACAACTTCACTGACGGTATGGTGTGGGACAACGACTTCTTCGTCACCAACATGTTTGCCCATCCCTATCACGGCAACCTTTACTTCAATGCTGCACGTACAAACGGACTGACGTTCTGGGAGTCGGCACCATACTCGCTGCTGGGTTCGGCCATGTGGGAGTTTCTGGGCGAGACGGAGCCACCAGCTATCAACGACATTATCGCCACGACGTGTGGTGGTATAGCACTTGGTGAAATGACCCACCGCCTGAGTCGTACTATCCTTGACGACCGCGACCGAGGCTGGAAGCGCTTCTGGCGCGAGGCTGCTGCTACCATTATCAACCCCATACAAGGTATTCACCGTATCATCAGCGGAGATGCTTGGCGCGTACGCAGCGACCACTATCGCTACCATAACTTCCATGAGATACCTGTCGACGTTTCGTTCTCAGTTGGTTGGCGCTATCTGGCTGACGATGGTGCCTTGTTCCGCGGCGTCCACGCTCCCTACCTGAATTTCTATCTGCTCTATGGTACGGCTGTCGACGGAGACCGCCACACCAAGCCCTACGACTTCTTCGACCTCGACGCTACGTTCAGCATCGGTGGCGGACAGAAAAGTGTTAACAACATCAGTATCGTAGGACGACTCTGGAGTACACCTATCATCGACAAGCCCGCGAAGACCAAGGACGGACGGGGAATGGCCGCTGAGTTTGGTATCTACCAGCACTTCAACTACTATGACTCCAATCCCATCGAGGACGGTTCTAACCTAGTGCCCTACCGCATCAGCGAAGCTGCCGGTTTCGGTCCGGGCTTCATCCTGTCGATGCCTCAGACGGGTGCACTCACCAATATGGAACAGCGCATCTTCGTGAGCGGCATCCTTCTCGGAGGAACGAAGAGTGACTATTTCAACGTCATCGAGCGTGACTATAACATGGGTAGTGGATTTAGTATCAAGTCGAAGACGCAGTTGGACTTCGGACGTTTTGGTCGAATGATTCTAAACGCCAAGTATTTCCGCCTCTACACATGGAAGGGCTACAATAGCTATACGTTTGATGAATTGAAGGAGTTCAAGGACGGTACCAGAGACTTGCACTACCTGAATGTGATGGGTGATAACAGCGATGCTGCGCTCTTGGTTGTCAATCCCGTCTTTGAGTTCCACGTTGCCAAGCAGTGGTCTATCAACCTCTCTGGTACCTACTATTGGCGCCGTACGCACTATAATTATTATTATAACGGAACTCGGGAGTGGGGTAGAGATAGTAATGTCTATGCCAGAACGTTTGAAACTAAGATTGGATTGACTTGTAGGCTTTAAAGGTAGAGGACATGAGTATAAGGTCATTTCTCTGCTATGATGCCTTTGTCGGCATAAGACTATAACAAGCTATAACAATCCTTTGGTGGATGGCAGTTCGAAGTGGTAGACATCACGGCGGACTGCCATCTTCAGTGAACGTGCCAATGCCTTGAAGATACCTTCAATCTTATGGTGCTCGTTGTCGCCCTCAGCTTTGATGTTTAGATTCATCTTTGCAGCATCGCTTAAGCTCTTGAAGAAGTGGAGGAACATTTCAGTTGGCATTTCGCCGATTTTTTCACGCTTAAACTCCGCATCCCATACCAACCAAGGACGCCCTCCAAAGTCGAGTGCTACCGAGCAGAGACAATCATCCATAGGCAGACAGTAGCCATAGCGTTCAATGCCGCGCTTGTCGCCAAGAGCCTTTAAAAGACATTCTCCCAGAGCCAGGGCAGTATCCTCAATGGTATGGTGCTCGTCTACATGCAAGTCGCCTTTCGTATGGATTGTGAGATCCATCATGCCGTGCTTGCCTATCTGTTCCAACATGTGGTCAAAGAAACCTAAGCCCGTCTGGATGTCGCAACGTCCGTTGCCATCTAGATCAACCTTAATGTAGATATCGGTCTCTTTGGTGGTGCGCTTTACTTCAGCTGTGCGTTCACCGCCATAGACTATTTCTGCGGTTTTATCCCAACTGCCTATCTGTAGAAATCCGCAACCAATGTTTTCAGCAAACTTCCTGTCTGTGTCACGGTCACCTATGACATAGCTGTGTTTGATGTCATATTCGGGATTATTTATGTATTTCTCTACCAAACCGGTATTGGGCTTGCGGGTAGGGGCATTGTCCTCAGGAAAGTGTGGGTCGATAAGGATATCGTCGAACTCGACGCCTTCACCCTTCAGCGTGTCGAGAATGAAGTTTTGAATAGGCCAGAAGGTTTCCTCAGGAAAGGCGTCCGTTCCTAATCCGTCTTGGTTCGATACCATCACAAACTCATAGTCGCTATGTTGACGTAGGAATATGAGGTTACGGATGGCACCAGGTACAAATTTCAATTTCTCAAAAGCGTCTATTTGTTCGTCGGCAGGCTCCTGAATGATAGTGCCGTCGCGGTCAATGAAGAGAATTTTTTTCATCTTATGTTTTGTCTTTGTTGTTCGCGTTCCATTTCTTTTGTCTCAATGCTACCGTAGATGTAGTAGAAGTGCACTAATACGACGAGTACTACATAGAACTCAATGAAGTGTGTCAGTACGAGCGTTCCGAAGGTCAGTGGCAAAATGTAGTTCGGCATGCCTAAGGGGTCGCCCATCAGCAGACCTTGCTGTGCCTGCATATTGGCCATTGTGAGGATGATGGCTGGCAATATAACGATGATACTGACCAAAACCACTAACAATATACTGACGAAGAATACTAGGAACATACTACCCCAATAACGCAGGCCTCGCTTGTAGTTGCTCCATAGTGCAGGCCAAAAACTCTGATCAGGTGTCAGGATATATTTCATCGTGACATAGTTGATGGGCAATAGGAGTGGGAACAAAGGCGTTAAGATGATGCACAGGGGTAGGATGAAAACTGCAGCCTTCAGTGTGCGTCCCATCATCTTGCTATCGGGTTTCCACCAACTGGCAGGTGTGGTGATGACGTTTGTTTCCTGATGTTCGTTTAGCTTGTTCATAATGGTGCCTACAGCCAGTGCTTCTGTCGTAATGCAGAGCAGTATCAACACCACAATAGCTATGACGAGTGCCGTCAGGTTGGGCATTTGTATGAATGACAGCATGACATGAGCTGCTGCTATGATGGCAAAAATGAGTGCCATGAGCCACGATGCCTTGAAAAGTTTTCGGAAGTTTTCGTTATACAACCGATAGCCGTCAGCCAATACGCTACGGTAGCTGCGAGCCTTCATCAGTGTGTTATCGTTTTGTTTCTCCATATAATCATTCGATGCTAAAAACGATGCAAAGGTACAAAATATTTCTTAATACTTAATTCTTAATTCTTATTTTTTTATTATCTTTGCACTCGATTATGAAAATACTACATTGGGGATTCATCGGATGCGGTGAGGTAACTGAGAAGAAAAGTGGTCCAGCATTCTCTGAGGTCAAAGATTCTGGAGTAGTTGCTGTGATGAGTCGTGACGAGCGTAAGGCGCGTAGCTATGCCGAGCGTCATGGTATTCCCCGTTGGTATACGGATGCACAGGAACTGATAGACGATCCTGACGTTAATGCAGTCTATATCGCTACACCTCCCTCCAGTCATGCTACCTATGCCATTATGGCGATGAAGGCAGGTAAACCCGTCTATGTAGAGAAGCCATTGGCTGCCTCGTATGAAGATTGTGCACGCATTAACCGTATCAGTGAGCAGACAGGAATACCTTGTTTTGTGGCCTATTATCGTCGCTATCTGCCATATTTTAATAAGGTTAAAGAGATATTGGAACGCGGCATTATTGGCAAGGTGGTGAATGTGCAGATACGTTTTGCCGTTCCACCTCGTGAATTGGATTACGCAAATGCAGAAAACCTGCCTTGGCGTCTTCAGCCTGATATAGCTGGGGGTGGCTATTTTTATGATTTAGCACCTCATCAACTTGACCTTCTACAGCATTTCTTTGGGGTAATTATCGAGGCGCATGGCATTTGTGCTAATCGTGGCGGTCTTTACAAAGCTGAGGATTCTGTCAGTGCTTGTTTCGAGTTCGAGAATGGATTGCCTGGTTCTGGTTCATGGTGTTTTGTGGCCCATGAGTCCGCTCGTGAGGATCGTATCGACTTGATAGGCGATAGGGGCTCTGTGTCGTTTTCCGTGTTTGACTATCAGCCCATCCGTCTGCATACCATTTATGGCGAAGAAAGCATAGCTGTACCCAATCCGCCTTATGTACAATTCCCACTCATCAAGAGTGTATGCGAACATCTGCAAGGTGTGGGCATCTGTGAGTGCACCAGTATATCAGCTACTCCTGTCAATTGGGTGCTCGATCGTGTTTTAGGAAAGTTCTGAGGTTTATGAGAAAGATGTGGTTGGTAATATTGCTGATGGCTGTACTGCCGATACAGGCTTCTGAACTGGATACCACTCACGTGGAACAGCCCGAGAAGAAACTCGGTTGGCTACGTCGTACCATCCGAGGCTTCAGCTATATTGATGAAAATTACGTTGAACCACAGCACTACAATTGGTCTGTCATGTTTCAGGGTACATACAACTACGACTACTATCGCCTTAGTTCTACGGGCGACAATCGGCAGACTGTCAAATTTGCCCCAGCCCCAACGTTCAAGTTTGGTCCCTATTTCGGATGGCGCTGGATATTTGCTGGTTATACTTTCGATATTAAAAATGTAGACGTAAGCGACCTCAAACAAGAGTTCGACTTCAGTTTCTATGCTGCTCAGTTGGGTGCCGATATCTATTATCGTCGTACTGGTTCTGATTATAAGATTCGCAACGTAGATTTGGGTAACGATTTTGAAAAGGAAAGCTTTGAAGACCTCTCCTTCGACGGACTCAGTGTGGGCATTACGGGCTTCAACGTCTACTATATCTTTAATCATCAGCGTTTTTCTTATCCGGCAGCCTTTGCACAAAGCACAATGCAGAAAATTAGTTGTGGTTCGTGGATGGTAGGTTTTGGCTACATGCGTAACTCGCTCGATTTCGATTACAACAAGATGCAGAGCGTGTTACAGGAACGTACCTCTCAGAAAGTAGAGTTGGATAGTGGTCTTATGTTCAACAGTGTGAAATATTATAATATTAACGCCTCGGTTGGTTATGCCTATAATTGGGTCTTTGCCCGTAATTGCCTGTTTTGTTCCAGTCTTTCTTTAGCATTGGCCTATAAGAATTCACGAGGTGAGACAGCTGATAGAGATAAGACCGGTTTCGACATCAACAATTTTAATATCGACGGTATTGGACGTTTTGCACTTGTCTACAATAATAATCGTTGGTATGCTGGTGCTTCGGCTATTGTGCGTGCCTATAATTATCGTAACTCGCGCTTTGCTGCCAACAATATCTTTGGTAATCTTAATGTCTATGTGGGCTATAACTTTGGCGCACGCGGACCTTATAAGAAGAAACGACTATGAAACGACTTTTTATATATATTATAGCTATAATGTTCGTACAGAGCTTGATGGGCCAGACGACATATCTGTGTGCCGACAGCATGAAAATTTGTCAGCTGCTGTCACAGTCTAATCATGAGACATCTGTATTGTGGCTAGCTCGTCAGTTCCTGGGTGTACCTTATGTGGCTCATACACTTGAAATAAACGATAATGAACGCTTAATTGTCAATACCCGTCAGCTAGATTGTACAACATTGGTTGAGACAGTGACAGCTCTGAAACTTTGTACGCAGGCAGGTAAACAACATTGGTCTGATTATCTCAGTATCCTGCGTCAGTTGCGTTATCGTCAAGGGGTGTTAAATGGTTATCCATCGCGCCTGCACTACTTTACTGATTGGATTCGTGATAAAGTGGCAATGCAGTTCGTTATTGATATTCAGTCACCCAACCCTCCCTTTACTGCTGTACAGACTGTTAATGTTGACTATATGTCTACCCATCCCAGTTCCTATAAGGCCTTGAAGTCCAACCCATCATTGGTGCCTGAAATCCGTTCTTCTGAGCAGTCGCTGAAGGGCTTGAAGGTGCGTTATATCCCTAAACGGCAGCTACGTAACAACAAGTTGCTGAGTGAGGTAGTAAAAGATGGCGATATACTGGCAATAACTTGTAATAAGAAAGGACTTGATATTGCCCATTTGGGCTTTGCTGTATGGCATAAGGATGGGCTTCATTTGCTCAATGCTTCAATGCTTCACAAAAAAGTAGTCGAGGAGCCCATGACGCTTTATCAATATATGCAGAAGCATAAAACGTTTACAGGTATTCGTGTGATTAGAATAAAAGAATAAACATAAAACTGAACTGAATATGGAATTACCCGATTTTATGAACTATGGCAACAAGTTCTCGAAGCAGGACTTTGTTGAAAAGATTGCCCGTATTGCTAAAGGTGCTGGTGCGAAACTGGTTTACGCAGCTCTCATCCTTTACTATACGTTGCAGAGTCCTAAGGTAAGTGCCACCAACAAAGCCATGATTATTGGTGCTTTGGGTTATCTTATCAGCCCACTTGATGTAGTGCCTGATGCCATTCCTATT
>Ga0247608_10008690_pt1 | contig 10205 bp, 10 predicted proteins | sample 176DNAGHGlowgp2_FD_193490 | JGI IMG/M metagenome (GOLD analysis project Ga0247608, IMG submission 193490) | Sheep rumen microbial communities from Palmerston North, Manawatu-Wanganui, New Zealand - 1766 DNA GHGlow gp2 | ecosystem: Host-associated > Mammals > Digestive system > Stomach > Rumen ... | reverse complement strand
AGCACTGCATTAACCACAAGGATCAATATGCTCTCCGTCTTAATTCCCTCAAAAGACATCTGGTTCATCAGGACTCTGAGCTGCTGCGTATAAAAGACCCTCGCGACCTTCTCTATTTTATCATTGAACATAGCGAGCATGGGAGAAAATGAGAAAACCATCATGACCGGCACAAAGAGCGATGTCGCAGACATCTGGTTTGATGCAAAGACTCCGATGCACGCACCGATAACGACAGAGATCACTAATCCTGCTGCCATAATGCCAAGGTAGAAAGGAATGTCTGATGCAGGAAGCCCTGTTGCCATAATTCCTGCGCCCGCCATGCAGAGCGTCCAGACATAGAGTCCGACACCTAGAAGATATTCCCACGGCTTGACGTTTGCCATCATGAGAACTCTGAGCGTGTTCTTCTCCTTCTCTTCCGAGATTATCGCCGCAGCCGATGTGATCGGAGCCATTCCGAGAAACATGACAGAGAACAGTTTGGTAAAGAACAGTTCCGGCATGTCAGGGATCTTGACCGCATTTTCCATCAGGAGAGTCATCGCGGGAAACATTATAAACTGGATAAGGACAGTCTTGTTCTTCAGTGTGTCCTTCAACTGCTTTTTAAAGATTACTCCGGCATTACGCATATCTGATCTCCTCTTCTGCTTCAAGTTTTCTTCCGGTAAGTTCGATGAACACGGTCTCAAGTGTCGGTTCAGACGAATGTATCGTCTCAAGTCTTCCCTGCTCTATGAGCCTGCCGATCTCGCCTGCCGATTCCGCATCATGCGCGAAAGAGACGTCTCCGCCGGTCTTTAGATGGATATTTATCTTCTTCTGGTGGTTATATCTTCTGCAGATCTCAGAAGGCTGCCCTCTTTCAACGATCTTTCCTTCATTCAGGAGCGCGACCTCATCACAGAGCACTGTCGCTTCCTCCATATTGTGTGTCGTAAGGAAGACCGTGCAGCCTGCATCCCTGCGTGCTTTTATGAGCCTGTGAATGTACTTCATCGTCATCGGGTCCAAGCCGCTCGTTGGTTCATCAAGGAATAAGATCTTCGGAGACACCATGAAGACCCTGGCAAGCTTTAGTCTCGCGAGCATTCCTTTCGAGAGCTTTGCCGCAGGCTTTTTTGCACTGTCAGCAAGACCGACTTCTTCAAGCGCTTTTTCAATGCCTGAATAAGGGATTCTGTAGATATCACAGAAGACCTTAAGGTTATCCGCAACTGACAGTCTGTCGTAAACACCGTGATCGTCCATCATGATGCCGATCTGCTTTTTGTCATCACCTGTCAGATCTTTTACGTTCTTTCCGAAAACATGAACTTCGCCTGAGTCTGCACCCAGCTGTCCCGTGATTATCTTTATGAGTGTCGTCTTGCCGGCGCCTGAAGGTCCGAGCAGTCCGAAGACCGTGCCGGGCTTTATATCCAGATCGATCCCGGAAAGGACCGTCTTGCCGGCAAAGCTCTTAAATATGCCTTTAGATGTGATCATGAAATGCCTCCTTTTTTTCCTTTGCCGGCTCGAAAATAGCAAAGTCCAAAAGGGCATTCAACGGCTTACAACATGAGTTGCCAAATGCGCGTCATGAGTTGCCAAAAAGCTTATATTTCAGATAAAATCCGGATCCGTGAATTCCACGCCGTTTTCCAGCAATTCCTCAATGAAGATCTTATAGTAACCCGGGACAAGATCTTCCGTCTCATCATGTGCATGAAGAAGGAGAATGTGGGAGCTGTTGTCTTTAAGGAGCACTGCGCCGTCTTCCGGATCCTTGTCATGGATCCTCTTCATTACATCTTCCAGACCGAATCCGCTTCCGGGCCTGATGCAGTATTCCGCAAAATCGAATGTCCAGAACGTATCGATGTCCTTATCAAGTCCGCGCTCACTCCACCAGGGATATCCGAGTTCCGTATCCTTAACCTTGTCAAAACCGTTGTCCTTAAGAAAAGCCTGCAAAAGCTCCTTATTATCTCCGCCCTTGTCACCGTACGGGAAACGGAACGGCCTGAAGCGTCTTTCAACCCCTGCCTGCTCATAGAAACGGTCAAGAACCTCTTCGTTCTTTAATATCTCTTCCTTAGCCTCTTCGAAGCTTATCTCAGAGAAATGCGGATGAGAATAACTGTGGTTGCCCACGATCATCCCGTGCTTTAACGCATAGACCAGCTCGTCCGGGTGGTTCTCGGCCCACTGTCCAACCATGAACATAATGACTTTGATGTTCTTACTGCAAAGATAATCAACAATTGCCGGTGTGTTCTCAGATGAAACGTCATCTATCGTAAGTAATGCTCTGATCATTTTCTCTCCCGTTGTAAGATCACATCTGGTGTCTTACGGTCTTATATTCATCGCCGTCCTTATAGAACGGGCATTCTTTTGTAGGACGGCTCGATAATCTTATGACCTCATCTTCATCAAGATCAAGATCGCAGACAGCTTCGCCTGTCTCTTCGTCTATGTATGCATACTGGCATGTCTCACAGCTCACCATAAAAACCTCTTCTTAATCGTCACTCTCACTGCTCGGCAGGAATTCCATCACGTCATCGCTGGGCGAGAATTCGGTCACGCCGTCATCTTCGGAATTCAATTCAGATTTGGGTATGACTGAACGGATAACTGCCGTAACAACTTCATATTCTTCCATCAGCATATCATGTTCTGTCTTGATAGTCCCGCTGTCAACAGCATTTGCGGCTGCTTCGAGCTTGGCAGCACGGAGGGACAGAGCCGATGCACCGATCATCTTTGATGAGCTCTTAAGCGCATGAACATAGATGGAATAGTCATGCCAGTTCTCATTCTCGTAGCTCTTCTGCAGGTTGTGCGACTTTTCGAGCTCACCGTATGCATATTCGGCAAGAAGCGAACGGTACAGAGCCTCATCATCCTGGCAGTACTTAAGGCCGGCCTTAGGCTCGATACCGACAGAACGAAGGATCGTAAATGCATCCTCTGACGTGCCCTCTTCGATCGTGGACATCACGGGCTCATCCTTGACTCTCTCGACCTTATCATCAGGCAGGTACTTCATTATCATCTTCTCAAGCGCATAGTTGTCGATAGGCTTGGTAAGATAATCGGAGAAGCCCTCAGAAAGGTATCTTTCTTTCGCACCTATAACGGCATCGGCCGTAAGGCAGATCACAGGGACATCATTACTTAAGCTGTTCTCATCATCACGGATCTTGTGAAACGCTTCGGTTCCGTCCATCTCAGGCATGCGTTGGTCCATGAAGATTATGTCATACCTGGTCTTAGCGGCCATATTGACGGCATCCGCACCGGATGTGGCGGTATCGATCTTCATCCTGGTATTCTTCAGGAGATTGACTGCAACAGTAAGATTGATCCTCGTGTCGTCGACGATAAGGATAGTAGCATCAGGCGCCCTGAAAGACTCCTTATACGGCCTGTCGCCCGGCAGATGCTCCTTAAGGCGAGCCTGGAAATCACCGATAGGTTCTTCAGAAGCAACGGTCTGAGGGATCGTAACGGTAAAGATGGAACCCTTTCCGTATTCACTCTCGACTTCGATGGTACCGTTCATGAGATCGATAAGGCTCTTGGTGATCGCTAATCCTAAACCGGTGCCTTCGATAGTGTTGTTGCGCTCCATTTCGAGCCTCTCGAACTTCTTGAAAAGCATATCCCTGTCTTCAGGCTTGATTCCGATTCCGGTATCCCAGACGGTGATGACAAGGTTGATCTTCCCTTCTTCTGTCTTCTTGCCGCGGATCTTAAGGCTGACAGAACCCTTGTCCGTAAACTTGACGGCATTATTCAGAAGGTTCGTGAATATCTGACGGATCCTTACCTCATCACCTGACAGCTCATCAGGGATAGAAGGATCGACTTCGACGGTAAACTTAAGTCCCTTATCCTGCGCCTTAAAAAGGATCATGTTGTTGATATCGTTAATGAGCGAGCTTAACCGGTAAGGCGCTTCCAGAAGGTCCATGCGTCCGGCTTCGATCTTGGAGAAATCGAGGATATCATTAACGATGGCAAGAAGGTTATGTCCGGCCTTCTTAACATCGCCTGCATAAACGCTGATGTTCTCCAGGGAATCCTTAACGAGCAGAGGATCGCTCGCCGCAAGATCCATCGCCCTGTGGTTCTCACGGATTATCATCTCATTCATACCCAATACGGCATTGATAGGAGTTCTGATCTCATGGGACATGTTCGCCAGAAAGTCGCTCTTCGCATTATTGGCGCTCTCTGCCCTTACCTTCTCCTCCAAAAGCTCACCCTGAGCCTTAACATAAGGTCTTACGGTAAGAAGCGCCAGGACGGCACCGACCATGAGCGAAATAACAAGGATTATCACATACCCGATTACGGTGGATCTGGTCTGAGCCGAGAGCTGGTCTTCAAACCAGCTTACGGAGAAGTCGACTGCGATAATGCCGGAAACGTTGCCCTGTGCGTCGAATACAGGGCTGTACGCACTGTAGAACTCTCCCCACTTATCCGTATAAGGGGTCTCGTCCACAGCAGCTCTGCCCTTTGCGGCACTTGAAAGCGCTACGGTGTGTTCGACACTATCGCCGTAGCTGGCAGGATCTACAAGGTCTAAGTCCATCGTGAAGATAAAGCTGTCAGGACCGGCTTCCTTGATACAGTAAACATATTCAAGCTCTACATTGTCCCTGAAGACCGCAAGAGTGTTATAGATCTTGTTGTAATTGTCATCGCCTATGGCATCTTCCGTGAGATACTTCATGTCCTCGCCGCTGACAGAACCTGCAGCACAGTTGGCGATGTCGAGCATACGCTGCTGGATGGCCTTGCGGATACCTACTCTGGATCTGTAGATCGAGACTGCGCAGAAAAAGATACTGGAGATGAGCAGAATGAACTCTACCATAAGAATGATCTTGGTAGACAGACTGTGCTTTGATAACACGGTGCATTCCCCTCCGTTTCTGCGATTTTATAACTGAATTATACTATCTAATAAGATACAGTAAAATCAATGTTTTATGAGTTTTGAATCCCACGGGTCCGGGTGCCGGAAATGTTGCTTTCTGTGTCCGCCGAGAAGGCAACAAACCCTTAACAGTGTGGTCCGCCTCCACCGTGTTGCAACGCTCCTATCCAAACACAACAAAAAGAGGTCACCCCTAAGGATGACCTCCGTAATCTGCTTTTCGATTATAACTTACGATTAGCCTTCAGCGATAGCGCCTGTAGGGCAGGAAGCTTCGCAAGCACCGCAGGATACGCAAACATCGGGATCGATGTTGTACTGTGTATCGCCCTGGGAAATAGCTCCAACGGGGCAGCCGTCAGCGCAAGTACCGCAAGATACGCAAGCGTCAGAAATTACATATGCCATAAATAATATCCTCCTATTCAGATAATGAGATGATTATTCCATAAAACCCAAAATACAACAAGTATAAGAAAGGGTGTTTGTCAAAAAACACCCTTTTCTGCCACTTTTTATGACTTTAAAAATCGACATCGGTCGGAAACCTTAACCTTCGTCACCGTCCATGTCGCTGTATGCCCCGTTCATGTCGGGATAATCGTTGAAATCATTCTTATTGGAGTTATGTCTGACCATATCGCCGTTCAGATCCTCAAGATCAGCCCATGAGAACTTCTCGATCTCAGTCTCGCTCTCGGATATGAACTTGATGTTCAGTGTCTCTTCAATGTAGTTAACGTCAGTGACCTGTCCCATTCCGCGGGGTGTCCTGACTCTGGCACCGGGCTCGGGAAGTCTTCTGTGTGCATCGTCATAAGCTTCCTTCTCAAACTGGAGGCAGCACATAAGCCTTCCGCAGGCACCGTTGAGCTTGCCCGGGTTAAGAGATAAGCCCTGCGATCTTGCAAGCTTTAAGTTGACGGGTGCAAAACGGTTAAGGAATGAGCAGCAGCAGAGCTCTCTTCCGCACATTCCGATTCCGCCTACAAGCTTTGCCTGGTCTCTCGAACCGATCTGACGGAGCTCGATCCTGGTGCGGAATGTGTAAGCCAGATCCTTTACGAGCTCTCTGAAGTCTACTCTGCCGTCAGCCGTGAAATAGAATGTCAGCTTCTTCATGTCGAATGTATATTCGCAGTCAACAAGGTTCATCTCAATGGAACGCGCGGCTATGAGCTCCTTGCATTTGAAGAATGCGTCCTTCTCTTTGGCGCAGATATCGTAATACTTCTCGAGTTCCTTCTCGCTTGCAATACGCTTGATATAAGGGATATCTTCGGCCGTATCCTCGGCATAGGGTTCCTGCGCTACAAAAGCGATCTCTTCGCCTGTCTCGAGTTCCACCATGACCGCGTCGCCCAGTGCGAGCGAATAGCCGTCACAGCGGAATCTCAGCGTGACGCCGGCATCTCTTGTTCTTAAGTTTACGATCTTCATTTTTTAAGCTCCTCATGTATTCGAAGAAGCATGGCGGATGCGGAGGAATCGAAATTCGAATTGACCTCCAGAGCCCTTAAGAAGGTATTGACCGCCTCAGTGCATCTTCCAAGTTTAAGTGTTGTTATATGTTTGTTCGAGGCAACGAAATTTTCTATTGCCTCCCTGTCTGCTTCGTTATTGATCTTGCGGCAGTCGGGATAATTGCTGAGCCTTGCGACATCGTCAAGGAATAAAAGGATCGCAGAAGCTGCGATCTTCGCATCATCCTTAAAGCCCGTTAATACGTCAACATAATCTTCGAGCACATCGATATATGATGCAGTCGGCATGCCGATCATAATGCTGTTGATCTCATGCCTGATGCTTACGCCTGAGTCCTCCCTGGCAAGGCTTATGGCCTTCCCCGGTATCCTGCCGCTGTTATATACGGCCGCCTTGACCTTGGAATCCTCAAGATCAGGACAGTTGGCCTTTACTATCTGTTCCAGTTCCTCCTCGGAATACGGATCTAACTTTATCTCCGTTACTCTGGACATGACCGTATCAAGGACAGCATCTGTATTCGAACTTGTAAGGATGAATACCACGTCTTTCTTGGGTTCCTCGAGCGATTTAAGAAGAGCATTCTGGCTCTCTACGCCCAGATAATCGAAATCTATTATGAATGTCTTGGTCCTTGCGAACTGCGGCTTTAAGTAAGATTCCGCAACGACATTGTCCTTAATGAAATCAACTTTTACATTCTTGGTATCCGCGGGCTCATAGACTCTGGTGATGTCAGGTGTCGTGAAGTTGTCGAAATACCTGCAGTTGGAACATACTCCGCAGGCGCCGTCCGGGCCTGCATCAGAGCACATAAGAGCCTTTGCGAATTCTTCTGCGATAAGCCTTTTGCCCATACCGGCAGGACCTGAGAGCATGTATGCTCCGCTGCCTCTTCTCTGAGCTTCGGCAGCTAATCTGAGCTTTATCTGCTTCTGTCCTGTGATATTCGAAAAAGCCATCAGATCTTCCCTTCCAACGATCCCTTCACCACTTCAAAGATCTCATCTATTCCCCTGGAAGCATCGATCGTGATCACACGGCCTTCGGAAGACTTGGCGAGCTCGAGATAGCCCCGTCTTACATCTTCCTGGAACTTGAGTCCGGCAAGCTCGATCCTGTCGGACGCTTCGCCTCTCTTGCCTCTTCTCTCCAATGCTTCTTCGGCACTGATATCAAAGAAGAAAGTGACATCGGGCTTAAGACCGCCTGTGGCAGCCATGTTAAGGCCTGCTACAAAGTCCATGCCCATGCCTCTGGCCATTCCCTGATATGCAGATGACGAATCAAAGAACCTGTCGCAAAGAACTATCTTACCTTCTTCTAACGCAGGCTTTATAACTTCATCCGTTATCTGGGCTCTTGCAGCCTCAAATAAGAGAAGTTCGGTCCTTGCCGTCATCTGGGTATTCTTCTTGTCAAGAAGGATCTCCCTTATACGCTCGCCGATAACGGTTCCGCCGGGTTCCCTGACGAAAATGAAGTCCTTGTTATTTGCCTTAAGATAATCCTTAAGGAGCTCGCACTGCGTGCTCTTGCCGCACCCGTCAATGCCTTCGAAAGTTATAAATATACCATTCATGATCAGTTGAGATTGATATTCTTGAGCGACGCGATCTCAAGATAGATCTCCTTGGTTATTCTGGCATTGTCGCTTCTGATATCTTCGATGGTCTCAACCTTCTTGACGTTCTTGGCGACTTCGGCGTCTAATTCTCTTGAGCGCTTATTCTTGGGCTTGCGCTCACCGTTGAACTGCTGTCTCTTCTCAGAGCTCTGGTTCTGCTCGCGCTTATTGAACTTGTTGTTATTGTTGTTCTTGTCGCGGTTATTCTGTCTGTCGGAATTACGCTCGCGGTTCTGATTCTGATTCTGGTTCTGGTTCTGGCCCTGGTTCTGATTCCTGCCTTCAACCTGAACCTCAGCGTTATCGCCCTTCTTGTCATATCCGCCCTGTCTGGGACCGTTATTCCTTCTTCTGCGGTTACGGTTGTAGTTGTTCCTGCGGCCGTCCTGCTTCGCAGGGTCGAATTTCTGGCGCTTTTCTCTGTTCTGGTCGCCGCTTCTGTTGTCCTGCTGCGGTACAAATGCGCCCGAATTGTTTTCTGACATAAATTCCTCCATCTTTCTAAATGACGTGCCTAATTATAAACTTTGATACCTGATAACTCAATTATCCGCGCTTCCGATAAAGGGACACTTCTTTATCGTCAGGGTGATCTTGGCCCACATCCTTAAGTTCTCTTAAGGGAACCGTTACAAATGACCTGAGATACCACCTGGGATGCGGGATCGTAAGTTCAGGCTTCATTATTACCTTGTCCCCGTAGAAGATGATGTCTATATCTATCGTTCTCGGGCCCCAGTGAACATCTCTTTTCCTTAGAAGATCATTCTCGATCACGTGGATCTTATCCAGGAGCTCGAAAGGTCCGATATCCGTGTAGAAACCCACGCATGTATTAAGGAAATAAGGCTGGTCCTCAAGGCCTACGGGCTCTGTCTCATAGATCGAAGCCTGCTTAAATCCTTCAACGCCGGGCAATGTCTTCAGAGCTTCTTCTGCTGCAAGGATATTCTCCTCACGGTTGCCTAAGTTGCTTCCCAGAGAAAGGATAACGAATTCCTTTTTATTCCTCTCAATGGTTACTTCCATCGTCTCGAAAATGCCCTTTACCGGAGCCTCGGGCTTCGATACGGTAACGATGACCTTCTCAATGCGGCTGTCGGATTTAAGGACTCCGTCCGCGATCTTCTGTGCAAGATGTTCGATAAGATCGCCCGTATCGGAAGTAACGATCTCCTTTACAACTTCATAGATCTTGGAATAGTCTGCAGTATCGGCAAGATCGTCAGTATAGCAGCCCTTGATCCTGTCCATGAAGATGTCCAGTGAAACGATGAACTTCTGGCCGTCCTTCTTTTCGAAATCAAGACAGCCGGTATGTCCTTCAAATTCCATTCTCGAGAGCGTTATCTTATCCAAATCATTATTCCTTTCACATATTCGCGAATGCGTAGAATGTCTCGTCAAAGCTCTTCAGAGCCATCCTCGTTGCTGCAACATTATGGACTCTTACCATCGAAGCACCGACTGATGCGGCCGTGAACGAAAGGCCTGCGGTAGCATAATCGAGCTGGGCTTCGCCTGCCGCATCGCCGCCCGCAAAGAGCCTTGCATATCTTTTCCTTGAAGCGGCATAAAGAACAGGGTGCCTGCCCTGCATGCCCAAAGAGAGCAATGAAGCGCTGAGCTCCGCGTCCTGGATCCTGGTTGTTCCGAAGCCTATCCCGGGATCCGTCATTATCATGTTGTCGGCAATGCCTGCTTTCCTTGCAATCTCAATACTCTCGGTAAGTTCTCTTACGGCTCTCCTGCTGATCGTCTCGATGTAAGGGAACGGATCGCCCTTAGTCCTTGCGTTAAACATCAGGATGCAGCCTGTACCGTTGTCACCGACGGTCTTAGCCATGTCGGGATCTCCAAGAAAACCTGTGATGTCATTGATTATGTCTGCGCCCGCGGTTATTGCGGCAGCTGCCGTTACTGACTTGAAAGTATCTACAGAGAGCGGAGTGTCGAAGCGGCTCCTTATGGCTTCCAAAGAAGGAATGAGCCTCTCCATCTCCTCTTCCGCCGTGACAGGAACAGCGTTGGGGCCTGTTGCCTCGGCACCGATGTCGATGCAGTCAGCACCTTCACGGATCATCCTCGCGCACTGGTCTACGGCAGCATCAACGTCGGTATATCTTCCGCCGTCGGAGAATGAATAGG
>Ga0247608_10008688_pt1 | contig 10206 bp, 10 predicted proteins | sample 176DNAGHGlowgp2_FD_193490 | JGI IMG/M metagenome (GOLD analysis project Ga0247608, IMG submission 193490) | Sheep rumen microbial communities from Palmerston North, Manawatu-Wanganui, New Zealand - 1766 DNA GHGlow gp2 | ecosystem: Host-associated > Mammals > Digestive system > Stomach > Rumen ... | reverse complement strand
ACCTAGGCCTAAGCTTTTTATGATCTGTCGGGAAAACCTGCGCTGAAGTATTATAGCACACAGGTGAACCCACCCATGGTTCACCTGTGACCCATGCATTACATTGAACCTACTCACTATAAGTATTAATTTAGTTGAAAAAGAAGGTATGGGTATTACATCCTTTTGAAGATACTAATACACTTCTCAATTATCTTCTTGTCATCAAAAGATATGAGGCCATAGTTGCAATGACCACCATCTTTAGTCCATGAGCACAGGAATGGGATGAAGAGGGTATCTTTGTTACCTCTCTCTAGGGTAAAGAAGCAAAGCTTATCACTATCTTCTTCAAATAATAGAAATGAAGCGTAGCACAAAGGCTCAGATTCCGGTGTTGGGAATGTGATCTTTATAACTGTTATACCCTCATCATTCAGAACCATTTCCGCATCAAGATCAGATTTATATGGATTAGGAGAACCAGTTCCTTTGAAAAAAGTATTAGTCAAAGTCTTTATTCCATTTCTGGCAAGAACACTAATCAGCAAATCACTGCTTGAATAGAAAGTAGACGGAAGAAAGTTGTGTTCAAAATCATAACGAGTCATAGTGTTTACCATTTTATTACCTCCTCAAGGCTATAATAATTCGTTTTGTTCTGTTGAATCCATTATAGAAAATGGTCTATCCCAATAATCGTACAAACAGCTAAAAATCATAACTGATCATATTCATAACGACATATTCGAAATTGTGTAATCCTCAGGTAATTGGAGGTTTGATCACAGATCAATCATATCATTATATCAACACATATGTTCTATTATTTGTACAGTTGCGCATGTTTTGTATCTCTGAAAATGTAACAATTCTAATATGATCAAGAAACACCGATAACCACAGCAATTATTACATTTTTGCTGGGCTTTTGACGCTTGCATTAATGTTGAAAAGTGATATATGGCATGATAAAATTGCATCATAAAAACGAACAACCGTTCTATTTAGCGAAAGGAGTCAGAAATGAAATCAGTAAAAGACCAATCCCATAAGGCGCAGCCCAAGACAATCAAGACATATGTAACTGTCTCAGCAATATTCAATCCGGACGGAAAGTTGACTCCGGAATATATCAGATGGCGTGATGGCAGGATCTTTCGTATAGAAAAGATAATTGGGGTTGAGAACTATACAAAGGATAGCATTATTAACATGGATGTCATGTATACCTGTTCGATATTGGGTAAGGTATGTCACCTGTATTTCGAGAATTGGAGTAAGTGGTTTGTTGAAGAAAAGGTTGCCGCATAGCATCTTCTATTTTCAACTAAATGATTTAGGGAGGCAAATGAATTGGGAAGGATGAATTCAGAGGCTTGGAATACCATTCATGCAATGTGTGATCACGATAAGCTGAATGAAGAACTGTTATATGATCGATCGAAGCTCGTTCTGTCAAAGTACAGGAAGCTCTGTTGGCAGACAAGTAATAATGCTAAGGAGACATCAGAGGATCTTTGTTTCTGGTGTGGGAGCGATCTGGATGGCGCGTTGATATATCTTGAGAACTTTGCTCCGGATCGAGAAAGAGACAAGTTTGAATCAAAGATCAAATCGATGTTCGATATAAAATCAATGATCGATATCGTAGATACGGCGATGTTCAAAGTTAAGGAATTTCCGGATGGCGGAGAGATATTCTTTGAGATCATATCAAAATGCTATTTATCACGTTGGAAGTATACAGAGGATGAGATGATCAATTTGCTTAATATGGAGCGCAGCAGATTCTATGACCGCAAGAAGGAAGCGGTCATGATATTTGGAATAGCACTTTGGGGAACCGCAATTCCGCAGTACAGGGAGCAGTTAAGTAACGAGTCCGACTAATGTCCGACCTTTGTCCGACAAAAGTCCGATGAAAATCCGACGAATGTCCGACGGAAGTCCTACTGAAAGTCCGACCTCATTGATGTTACAGTGTGTATGACGGGATGATCCGCATACATAACAAGAGACCTAAGGGCCTCGCAACTACTTAAAGTTGCGGGGCTTTTTCTATGCCCGGATTTTTGAGTGGATCTCCCGATCTTTACATCGCGGAGGAAACGCAAAATGGACAAAGAACAGATTTTGGAAGAAGCAAGGATCTACAGGACACTGAGTAATGATCTTAAGGATTCATGGATCAAGGTTCTTAAATGGAAAAAGCTATCTCAGGCAGAGTTGTCACGCAGAACTGAGATATCCGAGAGAACGATCAGTCAGATAATCAATGGAGAAAGAATAGGTACTGTAGACAGTATTGTGATGATGTGTCTTGCGGCAAATATCCCGGGTGATATCTCGGAACATCTTATTAGACTATCTGGGAACATTCTTCTTTTGACCAATGAAGATCATATCATGTATAGATATGTTCTCCAGAACAGATATAACTCATCGTTGTCAGATATTCGTCAGTTCTTATTCGATATCGGTTCAGAAACTTATATAAGATTTCCTGCTATTTCATGGTAAACATTGACGCCGCACGTCAATGCTCGAGAAGCCTTTATATCACTGCGTTTGTCGTTCTTTCTATGCCGGATTACACCTGGTTTTATGCGCATTTTATGGCAAAACGTTGACGACTAACGTCAATTCTAATCAAACGTTACAAGACGTAAATTAGAACCAAGTCAGTTGACTTTATCTCCTGATAAAGAGACTGACGACTCGAATCTTTACAACCGAATAGCAGTTCTTCTCTTACATTCCTGTCGCAGGGAGCCAAACGTGGAACTGCTCTCCTCACTAGAGGTGAGCCACAGCCACGGAAACCGCAGGACATATGCGGTGAGGCGAAGATAGGCGGCAGGCACAATGATACTTCTGCACAGTCACAGGCCGAGCGTTGAAGCGATGACCGAGCATCGTGAGCCGTCACACCCAATGAGTGCAGCCGGAGTATTACTACCGGAGGTGAGAGTCCTATGAGGAACCAGATGCAGGTTCTGGGAGAAGATGATCCGAGGAAACCTTCCCGAAGGGGACCTCAAGCCCGGGAGTGGACGCTAAATACGGGCAAGTCGAAAGACAAATCATTCCTTTAAACACAAAAACTATGTGGCGGGGAGTATCTGATAATACATCCCGCCATATCCTTTTGTATTTAAAGAAAACCGAAAGGAGGACGCAATATGTCCAGATCAATTAAGAAGAAAGTGTTTATCAACGTAGATGAGAGCTATAGCGCTTCACTTGTAGTTCCCGTGTGTTGGGTAAAGCCGATGGTCATGTGCTTATGCGGAAATTGTGCCAGCAGGTATTACGAGGATTCTGTAGCAAGGATTGTTAGAGCGAACAAGAAACAGAAGAAACTTGATCAGTGCAATATCTGTGGGAGTAGTAGAGGATATGACTTTGTGGTCTTCGAGAATAACAACAATTACAGGAAGGCTTGGTAGGCACTATGAACGATGCTCCATTCTGTGAAAAAAACAATCTGATAACAAGTGCATCCTTTGCGTACAGCCTCGCTATGATCAAGATGTTCCTAAATATCAATCTGATAACTCGTGAAGAGTTTGTTCAGATTGAAGAAGTAATAGAAAAACACTATGCACAAAACATGATCAAAAGCTGATTCATATGGTATAACACGCCATTCTGTGGTATTTTATAACCATAGATTCAGGGTTCTGAAGTAATAATCATTCAGTTATCCGTTTTCAATAATCCCGTTAATCAATAATCGGTAGAGGATCATGAATCACCTTGGAGGAGATATTTATGATCGTTACTGATATTCCACGTAATTCTAATGCTGATGAAAAGATAAAACTTGCTGCGTACTGTCGTGTATCAACAAACAGTTCAGAGCAGATTCATTCGTTCATGACACAAGTTAAGTACTATCGTGATTATGAAAAGAATAATCCGCGATATCAGCTTGTGGGGATATATGCTGATGAAGGTATTACCGGGACAAATATGAATAAGCGAGATGAGTTCAATCGCATGATTCAAGATTGTCGTGATGGTAAGATTGACCGCATTGTAGTTAAATCAGTATCCAGGTTTGCTAGAAATAATGAGGAAGCATTACGAGTTCTCCGAGAATTGAAGGAACTCAATGTTTCAGTTCTATTCGAGAAAGAAAACATTGATACGGACACTATGAACTCTGAGTTTATAGTTGCTCTCTTCGGAATGAACGCTCAGCAAGAATCGATGACCATGTCTGATAATATGCGATGGAGTTATCAACATAGAATGCAGAGCGGTGAGTTTAATACCTGTAAGGCACCTTTTGGATTCAAGCTTTCTGATGGAAAACTTGTCATAGTTGAAGAAGAGGCGGAACTTGTCAGGCGGATATTTAACATGTATTTATCCGGACATGGAAAGTTTTCGATTGCAAAAACACTAAATGATGAGTGCGCAGGTAAGGAATTTGGAATTACCAAATGGTATCCAACAGAAATCATGTATATCTTGAAAAACGAAAGATATATGGGGGATGCACGTCTCCAGAAGCGGTACACCAGTACAACGCTTCCTTATAGATTGTTGTATAACCATGGCGAAAAGGAACAATACTATATAGAGAATAGTAATGATGCGATTGTTACTCGTGAGGTTTTTCAAGCAGTTCAGTCCCTGATTGAACAAAGGAAGAACCATAATCAGCCTAATGATACGACTGATAATATCCTTAAAGGATTAATAAAATGTCCAGAATGTGGTAATACCATGCGAAGGATAGGTAATGTGAATCGGCCTAAGTGGAGATGCCGCGGCTATTGTCTTAAGACATCTTCTTGTTCTGCTCATACAATATATGAGGATGAGATTTTTGTTGCTTTCACAAATATGGCTAACAAAGTAAAAGACAATCAAAAGGAACTTATATTAGATACTATCTCTTTGTTGGATCAACTAATGCAAATAGCAGGCAGCAACAAAGAACGTATTCACGAGATAGATGTCGATGTAGCTGACTTGAGCAAGAGGAAATATACCTTTGCACAACTTCACGAAAAGAAAATCCTCAGTGATAGAGACTATATTGTTAAAACTAATGAAGTCGATTCTCAACTCACAAAATTGAGAACGGAACGAAAGAAACTGTTGGATGATGATAAGTCTACAGAGTGCATGGATGAGCTTTATTCACTAAACAAGATAATTAGTAGCTACGAGAAGAAGTCTCTTTTCGATAGCAACCTGTTTGAAGATATCGTCAATAAGATAGAAGTTGATGACAAAGGAAATATTGTTTTTAGCCTTCTAGGAGGACTTGCTTTCACAGAAAGGATACGAAGATGAGAAACTATACTGCACCGTTTGGGTACAAATATGATATGGGGAAAATTGTTGTGGATCCCCATGATTGTGCTGTTGTGAAGTATATTTTCGAACTGGGTTCACAAGGTATATCACTGAGCAGAATAGGTTCTTTGGTAGCAGAGAAGTATTCGGGAATTGTGTTTAATAAATGCAAAGTGTCAAGAATACTGAAGGATACGAGATATTTAGGACAGGGTATTTACGAGAGAATCATTGAAGAAACCTTGTTTAATAAGGTTGCAGATGTGCAGAATGGCTCGTCTACAAAGAAGTCTGGATATGAAAGGGCAGAAGTTCTACGTATCAAAGTTCCGGTTGTGTGCCCATTATGTCATCTCAAGATGAGACGACTCCATGATACAAGGAATAAGTGTACAGAACGATGGAAATGCATGAATCCAGAATGCAATTGTAGTATTGACTACGCGGACGACGATATGATTGGTGAGCTACGAGCTATAGTTTCAAATCTAAAGAACCTGAGAATCGAATGCCATGAAGATACAGTAAGACGTAGTATAGAAACAGCAAGACTTGAGTCTGATATTAAGGCAAAACTACAATCAGAGTTGTTCGATATTGAGCAATTAAGAGGCGAAATCATCGATCTAGCATCAAGAAAATACATTGATATCACAGACATTGGCGCAAATCAGCAGAGAATTGCGGACGATATTAAGTTTAGCGATATTGCAGACAACTATATAGAGTTTATCAATAATAATGCACTTTCAATCGATATTGAATCGGATCGCAGCATAACGATAGTTCTGAAGGACGGAACAAAACACAGGAGGACAAGTACTTATGGCAATAGTGTTGTACGAGAAAGAGAAGAAAGTAACACGTATAGCTCCAACCAGAAGTTTGGATAATAAGGAACATGTTTCTACTCTAAAGAAGGTTGCTGCATATTGCCGTGTATCGACAGACGAAGAAGATCAGATTAACAGTTATGAGATACAAAAAAGAAAGTATACTGAAAAGATTCTTTCTGAACCTGGTTGGAAGATGGTTGGTATTTATGCCGATCGAGGTATAACCGGTACAAGTACAGCTAATCGTGAAGAGTTCAAACGAATGATCCGCCACTGCAAGCAGGGGAAAATTGATCTGATACTCACCAAATCAGTTTCTCGATTTGCTAGAAATACTTTGGATGTACTTACTTATACAAGAAAACTTCGAGAATTAGGTATTGATGTGTATTTTGAAGAGCAAAACATACACAGTATTGATCCGGCTTCTGATTTCATGATCTCGTTGTATGGCTCACTTGCACAAAGCGAATCAGAGAATATTAGTGAAAATGTCAAATGGGGTAAGCGCCAGAGTATAAAGGAAGGTAGAGTCCCTTTCTCGTGTAAGAAGTTCTTAGGTTATGCGAAGGATGAAGATGGCAATATCGTTATAGTTCCTGAGGAAGCTGAGATAGTTAGGATGATATTCAGAATGTTTTTAGAGGGGAAGAACGCAGCCGATATAAGCCATCTTCTTAATTATAATAATATACCTTTAAAGAGTGGCGGTAAGAAATGGTATCCACGTACCATTCGTGAAATGCTTAAGAATGTAAAATACAAGGGTGATGTGCTGACTAACAAAACATATAGAACCAGTGTTACATCGAAAAGAATAAGAAAGAATAATGGTGAAGTAGAACAGTTTTACATAAGCAACCATCATCCAGCTATTATAGATGATACAACCTTCCAAAGAGTTCAAACTGAGATAGAACGACGCTCATCACTAGAAAAAACGTATGAGCGTGGTCGCAAAACTGAGAAGGGAAAATACAGTAGTCAGTCTGTCTTTAACGATATTCTTGTTTGCGGAGAATGTGGTATGCCATATCGAAGGGTCGTGTGGACCTCAAATGGGGTCCGGAGAATAGTTTGGAGATGTGTTAAACGATTGGAATATGGTAAAAAGTACTGCCATCACTCGCCAACCCTATATGAAGAATCTCTAAAGCTAGCAGTTATGAAAGCAATCAAAAATGGTTCAGATGGTGATATTGACCTGAAGGAAAGGCTAAAAGCACAGATAAGAACTGGTTTTGAAGATGCTGAAAGGCCAAAGAAGATTAAAGAGTTGCAAGATAGGCTTGCTTCCATTACTCATCATTTTGATTTAATGCTGAACTCAATATCTATTGATTCTTCGTTTGATGAAGAAGAGTTTTCCAAATTGTCTAAGGAAAAATATGAGATTGAAGACGAATTGAGTAAGTTACGGAACAATGAACTGTCTGATCTTCAAAAGGCGAAGATTGAGGATCTCTATTCTCTCATAGATCTCATGGGCAATTATCCGCCAGAGTTTGATGATGTGGTAGTTAGAAAAAGTATCAATAGAATTGTTGCATTGGATAAAGACCAGGTAGAGATTACATTCGTAGACGGTTTAACTGTACTACAGCAGCTGGAATGAGATTCCGTGACCGTTCGAAAGTGGACAAATACTAAATATATCGATTTCGGACGGTTGATACATAATGAGCGAAGTTACCCCCATAAGTTGGACAGTGATGTACAGCTTACGGGGGTACTCTTATGTTCAAGAGTTGTTAAGAGCATATTGACGCATAAAATACTGCCAAAACGCCGAAAAATATCGAACCAAAACGCCGAAAAATGTTGACATTATTCCTGCAAAGCCCTATTCTTTATACAGTGAGGTGACATAATGAAGAATTATAAAAGACGCATAGCAGATAGTATACTGATAGATAAACTCGAAGAAAAAGGTGCAGTTGTTATAGAAGGACCGAAATGGTGCGGTAAAACTACTACTGCTATGCAGTTGGCTAAAAGTATTATTAGAATGGATGAACCAGGGAAAAGGGACGTAAATATCCAGATGTCTGAGATCGATCCCGCCAGGCTTTTGAAAGGCGATACCCCTCGGCTCATAGATGAATGGCAGATTGCTCCTAAACTCTGGGATGCTGCGAGATATGAAGTTGACAGTCGTGATGAAGAGGGACAGTTCATATTAACTGGTTCAGCTGTACCTGTCGAATCCAATGAGATCATGCATTCCGGAACGGGAAGATTTACATGGCTTACTATGCGGCCAATGTCTTTATTCGAATCGGAAGAGTCAAGTGGAGAAGTGAGCTTGGGAGAATTGTTCTCATCTCCCCAAACAATCTCCGGAACAAGCGATATGGATATAGACAGATTAGCCTTTCTAATATGTCGCGGAGGGTGGCCGCGTGCTATAGATATGAAGGAGAGAGCGGCTTTGGCTCAATCTGTTGATTACTACGATGCAGTTGTTAAATCGGATATAAACCGGGCTGATGGGGTGAACAAAAACCCTGACAGAGTTAGAAAGCTAATGCGTTCATATGCAAGAAATCAAGGCAGTCAGGTACCTAATACTCTTATTAAAGATGATATCGCAACTAATGATGTAGAATCGTTGAACGAAGACACTATTGTAAGTTATATTAATGCTCTCAAGAAGATATTTGTAGTAGAAGAAATGCCGGCATGGAATCCTAATCTCCGTTCAAAGACAGCTATTCGCACATCTAATACCAGGTACTTTGTAGATCCATCGATTGCGACTGCTGCACTTGGTATTAATCCAGGAGATCTGGTCAATGATCTGAATACTCTTGGATTGCTCTTTGAGACTCTGTGTGTCAGAGATCTCAGAGTATACAGTGAGTCATTAGGTGGAAGTGTATACCATTACAGAGATAAGTCTGGTCTTGAATGTGATACGGTGATACACATGAGAAATGGAACGTATGGTCTTATAGAGATCAAGCTAGGCGGAAACAAGCTCATAGAGGAAGGGGCTGTGAATCTCAATTCTTTACAGGATAAGATTGACACTACAAAGATGAATAAACCATCGTTCATGGCGATAATTGTCGGAATTGGAGATTATGCATACAGACGTGAAGATGGAATATACATTATACCGATATCGTGCTTAAAGAACTGATTCATTCCGTGACCGTTCGAATGTAGACAATTACTAAATATATCGATGTTTGCAGGTATATACACAAAATGTGAAATTACCCCCATAAGTTGGACAGTGATGTACAGCTTACGGGGGTACTATTATGCCCTTTCCATTTCCAGAGGATCAAGACTGCGGTAATTGTCGTAGATATCATAGATGGTAAAAAACTCAGACATGGTTATTGCATGGTTGCCGACGGGTGTCGTTATACTGATTCTCGGCATGCCGTACGCGAAAAGTTTGTGAGTAATGCTAACATAAACCCAGTCACAGCAATCGTAATGTCCTTTACAAGGAATGCCTCTCCGTGAATCTTGCTGATAATCATCCTGTCATCCATTTGTTTTACCTCCGTAAGTAAGAGTATTTACCGGGAGAGTGCAAACGAAAAAGTCCCATCGTTACCGACGGGACTTGAGATCAAAGATATGAACGGATCCCATCGGTCAAGCATTAGCACCTTGCAGCTGCATGTTGCTGTGCGGTCACTGCTGTGGTGACTCCAATGTCGCCAATCGCTTTACCGTGATATAATGTGCCTGTGCAGACAGTATTTGAATCGGCTAACATTAGTTACGTTAAGTTCACGGAAGAACTCGTGGATGACTATCTTGCGATGGTCAATGACATCGAGCATGTCGCCAGATTCATCGGCGAGAGAAGAACTCCCTACACGATGGAAGAGGAGCTCGAGTTCATCGGGGATCAGAAGAAATCGAACCCTCACACTTACTCCATGATCGAGAAAGCGACCGGTGAGTTCATCGGCAATGCGGGATTTATGAATATCAAGGACGGCGAGGCTGAATTCGGCATTGTCATAACGCATGCAAAGCAGAATGCTGGTTTCGGCGAAGAGGCCGTAAGGAGCCTGCTTGATCACGCCTGGAATGAGCTTTCGGT
>Ga0247608_10008686_pt1 | contig 10208 bp, 6 predicted proteins | sample 176DNAGHGlowgp2_FD_193490 | JGI IMG/M metagenome (GOLD analysis project Ga0247608, IMG submission 193490) | Sheep rumen microbial communities from Palmerston North, Manawatu-Wanganui, New Zealand - 1766 DNA GHGlow gp2 | ecosystem: Host-associated > Mammals > Digestive system > Stomach > Rumen ... | reverse complement strand
CACAGAGGGCAGAGCACGGGCGCACAAAGCGCTGAAGGGAGCTATTCGCCCACGGTGCGCCAGAGCTTGCAGTCTCTGATTTCGAGGGGCATGTCGATGTTGTCGGTAAAGAGCTGGCCGGTGCCCAAACCCTGGGGCATGGCGATGGCCGGGCCGTAGATGTGGCTGGCGAGCTGGGCTATGGCGTTGAGGCCAATGTTGCTTTCCAGTGCCGAGGTGATCCATGAGCCTATGCCTTGGCTCCGGGCCGTGTCCACCCACTCGCGGGTGCCGCTCATGCCTCCGTGGAGCGATGGCTTGACCACGATGTAAGCCGGCTTGACTATGTTTAGCATCTGGGTCTTCTGCCCAGGGTCGTTGATGCCTATCAGCTCTTCGTCGAGGGCGATGGGCAGCGGCGACTCTCGGCATAGCTCGGCCATGAAGGCCCACTGGCGGGGCTTGATGGGCTGCTCTATGGAGTGGATGGCGTACTGGGAAAGCAGCTCCAGGCGGTAGAGGGCCTCGTCGAAGGTGAACGCCCCGTTGGCGTCGAGGCGCAGCTCCAGCTCGCTATGGGAGAATCGGCTGCGCAGGCGCTTGATGAGGTCCAGTTCCTGGTCGAAGTCAATAGCGCCTATCTTGAGCTTGATGCAGCGGTAGCCCTGCTCCAGCTTCTGCTCTATGCGCTGGAGCATCTCGTCGTAGCGCCCCATCCACACCAGTCCGTTGATGGGTATGCCCTCCTGCCCGTGGGCAAAGGGCGTGTCGAACAGGCAGTCGCCGCCCTTCTCAAGGCTGAGCAGGGCTGTTTCTATTCCGAAAAGCATGGAGGGGTATGGGCGCAGCGCCTCGGTGTCGAGCGTGCCTGTTTGCTGTAGCTGCTGGCAGTGGGCGAGCAGCATGTCGGCGTAGCGTGGCGACGCGTCGCAGCTCAGGTCGGGCAGTGGGGCGCACTCGCCTAAGCCGACTCGGTCGCCGTCGGTGGCCTTCACGAGCCAGCTCTTGCGCTCGGTGTATACGCCACGCGACGTGCCGGCCGGTTGCTTGAAGTGGAGCGTAAGCTCCTCAATGTCGATGGTCATGGTAGTGCTTAGTTTGGTTTATAGCCTTGGCCGACTGTTGACGGCTGTGGCCAGGGCCTAAGCTTCGTCGATGGGATAGAGGAAGTCGTTGTAGGGATATTTCTGCACATGTAGCTCGCGCACTCGGCGGTAGAGAGTCTGCCGCAGGTGGTCAATGTTCTGCCGGTTGCGGGCCGAGATGAAGAGGCACTCGGAGTAGCGCCCGTTGTCGGCGGAGCGGGCCATCCACGTGCGCTGCAGCTCGTCGAGCGACACGTTTTCGCGGGTGGGTGGCGTGAGGTCGTCGGGTTCCTTCTCCACCCAGGTGTAGGCATCTATCTTGTTAAACACGATGAGCATGGGTGTGTCGGCGCAGCCCAGGTCGGCCAGGGTCTTCTCCACCACGCCTATCTGCTCTTCGAAGTCGGGATGGGATATGTCTACCACGTGGACCAGCAGGTCGGCTTCGCGCACCTCGTCGAGTGTCGACTTGAAGGAGTCGACCAGGTCGGTGGGCAGCTTGCGTATGAAGCCCACGGTGTCGGCCAGCAGGAAGGGCAGGTTGTCGATGGTCATTTTCCTGACGGTGGTGTCGAGCGTGGCGAAGAGCTTGTTCTCGGCAAAGACGTCGCTCTTGGCCAGCAGGTTCATCATGGTCGACTTGCCCACGTTGGTGTAGCCCACGAGGGCCACGCGGATGAGCCGTCCGCGGTTTTTGCGCTGGGTGGTCTTCTGCTGGTCTATCTCAGCCAGGCGCTGCTTAAGCAGGGTGATGCGGTGGAGAATAATGCGGCGGTCCATCTCAAGCTGGGTCTCGCCCGGACCGCGCAGGCCCACGCTGCCCTTGCCGCCGCCGCTGCCCGAGCCGCCGCCCTGGCGCTCCAGGTGAGTCCACAGGCGCTGTAGGCGGGGCAGCATGTAGCGATGCTGTGCCAGCTCCACCTGGGTCTTGGCCTCGGCGGTCTGGGCGCGCATGGCAAAGATGTCGAGGATGAGGCTCGTGCGGTCGAGGATCTTCACCTGAAGCTCCTTCTCAATGTTACGCATCTGTTTGGCCGACAGCTCGTCGTCGAAAATCACCATGCCCACGGTCTGCGCCTGTCCGCTGTCATCGTCGTCGGCAGCCTCCTCGCAGTCCTTGATATACTGGCGGATTTCCTGTAGCTTGCCGCTGCCCACATAGGTGACCTGGCTTGGGCCACCCACCTTCTGGGTGAACCGCCGCATCACCTTGGCACCAGCCGTCAGGGCAAGGAACTCCAGCTCGTCGAGGTATTCCTTCGTCTTGGCTTCGTCCTGGTCTTTGGTAATAAGGCCCACGAGCACAGCCGTCTCTGCCTGTGCCTTGCTGATGATGGCCTCGGCCTTGGGCTGCTCGGTGGTGGCGTTGTTGCTTTTCTTCATGTGTTCAGATTTCTCACTTTGTGACGTGCTCGAAACTCGCCTGAAAACGTAGGCGACGAGCTTTCGAAAGACCATGAAAGTGGTTCTTTCGGGAAAGATTGGCTGCAAAATTAATGATTTTTTGATAATTCCCCAAGATTATATGCCAAGTTTTTGTGTGTTTTGCGGAAAAACCTTATCTTTGCCCTCAGATTGCCTAACTATCGATGAAACATAGACTACTAACAACTACCTTTCATAGGTTTTTCTTGTCCTTGGTGGCTGGCTGCTGGCTGGCCACCGCAGAGGTAAGCGCTTCCGGCGTAGTGTGGTACGATGGCACCCGCCCTGTGACCTTCGAAGTCCAGGGCAAGTCGTCGGCAGTGGTTGGCGTGGCTACCGCCATGTTCAGCAGCGACATGCAGCTGGTGACGGGCCAGCCGGCCGTGGCGGCCAGGAAGGGCACCATACAGGTGTGGCAGCTCGATGCCAACCGTGGCGCTGCCTCCACGCTGCGGCAGCTGGGAGTGCCTGTCGACCGGGTGGCCGGAGTCATGGATGCCTTCTGGCTGGGCGTGTGCCAAGGCCAGGTGGTGGTCGTGGGCAGCAATGGGCGCGGCTGCGCCTATGGCCTGCTGGAGCTTAGCCGCATGGCTGGCGTGTCGCCGTGGGTGTGGTGGGGCGACGTGGTGCCCGCCCGCCAAGAGCGCCTCGTACTGGCCGACGGCTTTGAGACGCTGCAGTCGCCCTCGGTGACCTACCGCGGCATTTTCATCAACGACGAGGACTGGTCGCTGCGCGAGTGGTCGTCGAAGACCTTCGAGCCGCTCGGCATCAAGGGCAGCATAGGCCCCCGCACCTACAAGGAGCTGTTCAAGCTGCTGCTGCGCCTGCGCGCCAACACCATCTGGCCTGCCATGCACGAGGGCACCACGGGATTCTTCACCCTGCCGGGCAACCGCCAGGTGGCCGACTCCTGCGGCATACTCATAGGGACCAGCCACTGCGAGCCACTGTTGCGCAACAACGTGGCCGAATGGAACCGCGACGAGCGCGGCTCCTACAACTATATCACCAACCGTGAGCGGGTGAAGCAATACTGGGCAGAGCGCCTCAAGGAGGTGCGCGGAGCCGAGGAGCTGTTCACCATTGGCATGCGCGGCATCCACGACGGCTCCATGGAAGGCGTGAAGACTCCCGAGGAGAAGCTCAACGGCTTGCAGATGGTCATCGATGACCAGCGCAAGCTCATAGCCCAGTATTATGACAAGAATGTGGAGCGCGTACCCCAGGTGTTCATACCCTACAAGGAGGTGCTGGAAATCATGGAGAGCGGACTGCGCGTGCCCGACGACGTGACGCTCATGTGGTGTGACGACAACTACGGCTACATCACCCGACTCAGCGATGACAGCCAGCAGCGCAGGAAAGGTGGCGGCGGCGTGTACTACCATCTGAGCTACTGGGGAAGGCCCCACGACCACCTGTGGCTCACCACCACGCAGCCAGGACTGGTGTGCCAGGAAATGCGCATGGCCTACGACCACAACTGCCGCCGGCTGTGGATAGCCAACGTGCACGACCCGAAGGTGGCGGCCTACGACCTAAGCCTCTTTCTCGACATGGCTTGGAACATCGACAGCGTGCGGCCGTCGAACGTGGCCAGCCATCTGGAGCAGTGGCTTAGCCAGCAGTTTGGCCCCCAGGTGGCCCACAACATAGCCCCGGCCATGCAGCAGTACTATCGGCTCAATGCCATCCGCCGACCTGAGTTCATGGGCTGGACCCAGGTGGAGCTTGACAAGAAGAAATATCCCGGTGGGAAATCGGCGGTGGAGAAGGTGCCGCTGACGCTGGCCGAGGCCTGCCAGCGGCTGGCCGACTTCGCCGCCGTGGAGGCCGTGGTGGACGCCAACGCCCCTCTGGTGCCTGAACGGCTACAGGAGGCTTACTTCGCCGCCGTGCTCTATCCCGTCCACGCTGCCGCGGCCATGAACCGCAAGATTCTTTCCGACCCGGTGGAGAGCCGGCGCGCCTATGAAGACATACAGCGGCTCACCGAGCGCTACAACAACCTCAACGGAGGCAAATGGGCACGCTCCATGTCGGCGGCCCCCCGAGGGCTGCCTGTCTTTGGCCTGGTAAGGGGCACGCTCGTGGCCGACACGCTGTTCGACACTCGCTACGTGGCACGCAAGGCCAGCGACTACCAGCAGGCCACCAAGGGCGCACAGGTGGTTCAGATGCTGGGCCACTCCATGAGTGCCGTGAGCCTGCCTAAGGATGGCGTGCTGACCTACGCCTTCGAGACCAGCGACGAGGGCAGCGCCACACTCTACACGGCCATGGTGCCCACCCAGCCCAGCGACAAGGGCGACCTGCGCTACGAAGTGCAGATAGACGACCAAGAGCCTGTGACCATATCGCTCAAGGAACCCTTCCGCTCAGAGCGATGGAAACAGAACGTGCTGCGCGGACAAGCCCTGCGGGCCACGCCCGTCACCCTGAAGCGGGGAAGCCACACACTCAGGCTCAAGGCACTCGACCACCACATCATAGCCGACCAGTGGATGATAGACTTCAGACCCAACCGCCCGTTCTATGCCATTCCAACCGACAGGTAAAACCTAACTACAACAGCCATGACAGCAATGAAGAAAACCACAGCCATCTGGCTGCTGGCCATAACGGCAGCTACCGCGCAGGCGCAGCAGTTCCAGCAAGAGTATGGCAACGCACGTAAGCCCTACGTGGAGACCATGGCCACGCCCAGCCGTGGCGACAGCCACTACAGCCTGGGAGAGCCAGCCACGCTTCGCGTAGTGGCGCGGCAAGGCGGCGTGCCGCTCAGCGGGGCCGTGTTGCGCTACAAGGTAGGGCCCGAGATGCTGCTGCCTGAGGTGTGGGACTCGGTAAGCTTCGTTGGTGGCGAGGCGCTGGTGCCCATGGGCACCATGGGCGAGCCAGGCTTCCTGGCCTGCCAGTATGAATTCGAGGCTGGCGGCAAGCGCCACGCCGACCTGGTGAAGGTGGCCTTTGCCCCAGAGCAGATAGAGAGCTTCACGACCATGCCACCCGATTTCGAGGCTTTCTGGCGACAGGCGTTCGAGGAGGCGCGCAAGGTGCCCTTCGAGGCCGAGTACTTCGACGTAGCAGAGGCCACCAACGAGCAATTCATAACCCAGCTCGTGCGCTTGCGCGTGGGCCGGAAGAAGTGGATGCAGGGCTACCTCACCCGCCCGCGCACCAGCGACCCGGCACAGCGCTTCCCGGTGGTGCTATGCCCACCGGGGGCTGGCAGCCAACGCATATTCCCCTCAGACTACTATCCCCGGCAAGGGTGTATCTACATGAAGATAGAAATACACGACAACGACCAGCGACTGCCCGACGAGGCATACAACGAGCAGCGTCAGCGCAATAGCGACGGATATATGCGCCGGGGCATGGCCTCGCGCGACACCTATTATTATAAGGACGTGTACGTGGGCTGCGCCCGCGTGCTCGACTTTCTGTGCTCCTTGCCTCAGTGGGACGGCAAGAACGCCATGGTCACTGGAGGCTCACAGGGCGGCGCACTCACCATCGTCACAGCCGCACTCAACGACAAGGCAACGCTCTGCGCACCCTTCTACCCAGCACTCTGCGACCTTACAGGCTTTCTGCACAACCGCGCCGGAGGGTGGCCCAAGTTCTTCACCTCATCCTATAAGGATGGGCGCGTAGACCTGCCACAGGAGCAGGCCGTGGCTACACTACAGTATTTCGATGTGGTCAACTTTGCAAGGATGCTGCGCGTGCCCACCTTCATGAGCTGGGGCTACAGCGACGACACCTGCTCGCCCACGTCGGTGTGGGCAGCGTGGAACGCCATCAGCGCGCCCAAGAGAAAAGACATAACCCCCACCAGCGGCCACTGGCGCTTCCCCAGCAGCCAGGAGAAGATGATGGTGTGGATGCGTGAAAACCTGAAATAACGAAACCAGACACATACAGACATGAAAAAACTAACAACCGTCACCCTGCTGTTGATGCTTGCCATAGGGATTCAGGCTCAGACAGCACGTAAGTTTACCGTTAACATCACCCCCGACGGGAAGGCCAACATGGTGGCCTACCTGCCAGAGCAGCCCACCGGGCGCGCCGTGGTCGACTGCCCCGGTGGAGGCTACAGCCACCTCTCCATGCAGAACGAAGGCCACGACTGGGCCGAGTGGTTCAACCGCCAGGGCATAGCCTTCTTCGTGCTCACCTACCGCATGCCCGGCGGCGACAGAAGCATACCCGTGAGCGATGCGCAGCAGGCCATACGCACCGTGCGCGACTCAGCACGCGCCTGGGCCATCAATCCCGCCGACGTGGGCATCATGGGCTTCTCGGCCGGAGGACACCTGGCGTCCACCGTGTCGACCCACAGTGAAGCCGACGTGCGCCCCGACTTCTCCATACTGTTCTATCCGGTCATCTCCATGAACGAGCGTGAGACCCACAGCGGCTCTGTCAACGGCTTCCTGGGCAAGGACAAGAACAACCGCGACCTGGTGCGCGACTACTCCAACCAGAACGCAGTGAGGCGCCACCTCACCCCACCAGCCGTGGTGCTACTGGCCAACGATGACCGCGCCGTGCCGCCAGTGACCAACGGCATTGCCTACTACTCGGCCATGCGACGCGAGGGCAACGAGTGTGCGCTCTACGTCTACCCCACTGGGGGCCACGGCTTTGGCTTCCGCTCCAACTATGCCTACCACGAGCAGATGCTCAGCGACCTGTCGACATGGCTCAAAGGCCACAAAGCCCCCAACGCCGATGCCATACGCGTGGCCTGCATTGGCAACAGCATCACCGACGGCTTTGGCATAGACATGGCCACACAGCACGGCTATCCCGCCCAGCTGCAACGCCTGCTCGGCAGCGGCTACTGGGTGAAGAATTTCGGCGTGACCTCGCGCACCATGCTCAACAAGGGCGATTTCCCCTACATGAACGAGCAGGCCTGGCGCGACGCCCTGGCCTTCCGCCCCGACATCGTCATCGTCAAGCTGGGCACCAACGACTCCAAGCCAGAGAACTGGCAGCATGGCGATGCCTTCGAGCAAGACCTGAAACAGATGGTGTTTGCCCTGCGACCCGACCTGGAAGCCTTGAAGGGCAAAAAAGCCAAGAAGAATAAGAAGAACACTCAGGCAGCCAAGCCCCAAATCTACCTCTGCACGCCCATACCTGCCTTCAAGCCTACGTGGAACATCAACGACTCGGTCATTGTCAACGGCATTGCTCCTATTATTAATAAGGTGGCACAGCAGTATCAGCTCCCGGTCATCGACCTGCACACGCTCTATGCCAGCGACGGCGACAAGATGCTCGGCGATGGCATACACCCCAACGAGAAGGGTGCCCGCCGCCTGGCAGAGATTATTGCCGGTGTGCTGAAACCCGAGTCTAACAGTCAGAAGTAGCCCTATGAACACATTTCGCAAAACACAGCTCACCCTCGGTGTACTGCTGGCGGCAATGCCCCTGGCCGCGCAGACGGCAAACCCCACCGAGCGCGCACTCTGGGCATCGGTCAATGGTGCCAAGAACGCCTCCTTAGGCGACTATCAACAGCACACGGGCAAGGTGCTTGTGAGCTGGCGCATGTTGCCCGGCGACGATGGCGACACGGCCTTCGACCTCTACCGCACCATTGGTACTGCCTTCGAAACCAAGGTGGCGGCCAACATACGCAACAGCACCTGCTACCAGGATGCCACGGCCAGCAAAAGCCAGGACAACCACTATCGCCTGACCTATGCCGGCAACCGGGAAACCCTGGCCACCTATACGCTGAAGGCCACAAGGGTAAGTGCCGGACAGCCCTACGTGAGCATACCCTTGAGGCCCACCGACGACGTGTACGACGGCGACGACCTGGAGTACCAGGCCAACGACGTGAGCATAGGCGACCTCGACGGCGACGGGCAGTTTGAAATCGTGGTGAAGCGCCTGCAGGCACCCAAGGGCCAGCTCGACGGTGGCACCGGCGCTGGCTACTCCAGCCGCAACACCCTCTACGCCGTCATCTGGGACGCCTACCGCCTCGACGGCACTTTCCTCTGGCGCATCAAGGGCGGGCCGGGCATCATACTGGGCAACAGCTCCAGCTTCGCCATTGCCGACTTCGACGGCGACGGATGCGCCGAGATGGCCATACGCACTTGCGAGGGCACCGTGTTCGGCGACGGGCAGGAGATTGGCGACACCAATGGCGACGGAACCATTGACTACCGCACGTGGGTGAACTACGACAAAAGCGGCGACGCCCGTGGCTGGATAGACCACTACAACTCGGCTGGCCCAGAGTTTCTCTCCATCATCGATGGGCGCACGGGGCGTGAGTTAGCCCGCACCGACTTCATACCCCGTGAGACCAGCCAGTCGTGGGGCGACGGATACTGGAAGCGCGCCTGCTCGTTTCGCATCGGCGTGGGCTGCTTCGATGCCACGGGGCTGCCGTCGGTAGTGGTGGGGCGCGGAGTCTACGACCGCTCCGTGGTGGAAGCCTGGGACTGGCGTGGTGGCCGGCTCGCACGCCGCTGGCACTTCGACACCAGCGCCTCCGGCCAGGGACACGACGGACAGCCCAACAGTGCATACGCCGCCCAGGGTAACCACTCGTTCAATGTGGCCGACCTTGACCTCGACGGCTTCGACGAGGTGATGTATGGATCCATGGCCATCGACCACGACGGACAGGGCCTCTGGACAACGCGCCTGGGCCACGGCGATGCCAACCACGTGGGCAAGTTCCTGCCCGAACGCGGCGGCCTGCAGGTGTTCCACTGCTTAGAGAACGGCACCACCATGGTGGCCCTGCACGATGCCAGCAACGGCAGGCTCATCTGGAAGAAAGAGGGCACAGGCGACAACGACACCGGGCGATGCATGGTGGCCGACATCGACCCCGACTCGCCTGGATGCGAGTTCTGGTGGGCTGGCAGCAATACCTGGACGCCCGATGGCATGACCGACCTGGGCTACAAGCCTTCGTCGTGCAACATGGGTATTTGGTTCGACGGGGGACTCACCCGGCAACTCATCAACGCCCCAAGCAAAGGCGGCGGCGTGATTACCAACGACCGGGCCGGAGGGCGCACGTTCACCGTTTACCGCTACGACACGCGCTTCATCAACGGGACCAAGGCCAACCCCTCGTGGTATGGCGACCTGATGGGCGACTGGCGCGAGGAGTTCATAGTGCCCGACGGAACGCTCGTGGGCGACATCAAGGTTTTCTCCACCTGGTACCCCACCACCCACCGCTTCCCCTGGCTGATGACCGACCACACCTATCACATGCAATGCCTCAACCAGAATATCGGCTACAACCAGCCCACCAACCTGGGCTACTACCTGGGCTCCGACTTGGAGAGCGACGCACAGGCTTGGGCCTCTGCCGCCAAGGCGGAGAACGACCGGCTGGCAGCACAGCTCTCGGCGGGCATCAGCACGCCCGCGGTCGGCATCGGCAACCGTGAGGCTGAGCGTCAGGAAGTATACAGCCTCACAGGACAACGTGTTAACAATCCACGCCGTGGCCTATACATACGCAATGGCAAAAAATACATTATAAGATGAAGGCAAGAGTTTTAGCATGGGTAGTGGCGGCACTCTTCACCACCACTGCCACACAAGCCACAGGAGTGTTTAACGTGCGCCACTACGGTGCCAAGGGCGACGGGCGCACCCTCGACTCGCCAGCCATCAATGCGGCCATAGAGGCTGCCGTGGCCGCTGGCG